>ERZ1026856.126-NODE-126-length-55854-cov-12.440205_pt1 | contig 55854 bp, 70 predicted proteins | sample MGYA00380158_ERZ1026856 | MGnify/ENA primary metagenome ERZ1026856 (study PRJEB33269, sample SAMEA4719794) | human gut metagenome | biome: human-associated habitat; feature: organic feature; material: feces | place: Cameroon | collected 2013-10 ... | reverse complement strand
AGTATAAATCCCTTGTCTGCCGACACCTTCACGCAACCGTTTTTCACCTCCGTAACGGTTACGTTGCCTTTCTTTTTCAGTTCTTCTATCTTCATATCTTTTTCAAGCTATTATATATCCCTTTGCTGTAATTGCTGCGATGTCGTCTTCTGAAAGCACAGCCTTTGTATTAGCGTGCAGTGCCAGTGTAAAGTCGGGCAAACCGTTAGCTCTGCGGTCAAACAAATTATCGACAAGACTTAGATGCACACTGTCATTCGTCCATTTTCCTAATCTGCTAAAATCAACCGTTGTGGCAAATGGAGACGAAAAAAACTCCGCACCGAGCTTTAATGTCTCAATAGTTCCGTTCCAAGAAAAGATTGATTGCATATTTCTAACTTTACACAGATTCCATCCAAGAAAATTAATATTCTTTAACTGACCACAAGTCCCCAAAAAACCTCCCATATCTGTAACATTACTTACGTTCCAGCCGCTAAGGTCTACATCGGTAAGGCTTTTACTTAGACTCAACATTCCAGCGATAGTCCGTACATTTGCAGTGTTCCATTTCGTAAGACTTACCTTTTTTAGCCCATTTCCCATCGCGAAAGATTGTAGCGATGTAACACTGCTTACATCCCAATCCTCCATGCCTTTTGTTTCCGTGATATTGGGACAACTTCTAAAAAGCGATATGTGTGTCATTTTAGAAGTGTTCCATGCGGCAAGGCTACCAATGCTGTCATTCGTAAGATTTTTGCAACAACCAAACATTCCAGTTGTATAATCATTTCCGCCACCGTCTAATTTTTCTGCACTATCAGTTCGTAAACTCTCAAGTCCCTTAATTCTCTTTATCCCGCTATTTCGGAACATGTTGTCAAAGTTTTTTACATTTGAAAAATCTGTCCCAGTAAGGTCTATCTCATAAAGCGATTGTGCGTTGTTAAACATGCGACTTACGCTTTCTACCTGACTACAATCCCAATGTGTGATGTCTATCCATACAAGGGGACAAAAAGTATTCCACCCCTGTTCGAAGTTTAAATATTTCTTTGGATACAATCTATAAATCTTGCGTGGCTCAACATCAATCAACGAATTGTCTACCTTTATTGTTGCTTTCGCACAAAAAAGAACGTCCACCCAACTTCCGTGCAGCTCGTCCATCCTCTTTCGTGTCTCGTCTTCTTTCTGCGACAGGTTGCCCAGCTGCGTTGATACGCTCGCCAGTACACCGTCTCTTGTCACCTTCATCGTCAAGTCAGCCACGCCCACCTTGTAGCTGACCACCACCTTTATAGCGGAGTTGCCCTTGAAGTGACTCATGTATCGACAGTAGCCGTCCTTCGGAAGCTCCGCGTCTGCGTTAAGACTAACGAGCGGCGAGTATGTGCCCACCTTTGTTTCGTACACCATAGGCAGAGCGTCTACCGCAACGCCCGTCTCGTCAGTAATGACGCAACTCTTGTCCTCGGCATAGGTGTATGTGTATGTGTGTGTCGCGCCAAGATACGTAGCTGTAGCTGTAGCCGTTGTGCCGTCGGGGTTGTATGTGTATGTGTAATCAATGCCGCGTGTCTCAACGCTCTGTATGTACTCTGCGAAGATGCACACGCTTTCATCTATCACGTTCGGTTTGAACAGATATACATTACCTTTCTCCGCTGTAAACTCCGCAATAGCCCAGCCGCTCTTGTTTATCTTCGCACCACTTGCCGATATAGCCTTGTTCGTCTCCTTCGCCGTCAGCACGATGTCTGGTCTGTCCGTGTATGCACCCATCGTTTCAGACAGATGTTTCACCTCGCTCACCACATCGCCTACCTCGGCATAGCTTGCCAGTTGCAGTGATGTGCTCTCTCCATTGCGGTTGGTAACGGTCAGAACATCGTTAGCGAGAGCAGCATCCACATTTTCTGCTGCCACAGCTGCTGCGTTGGCTTTCTCTGCCGAAGCGTCGGCTTTGGAAGTAGCAATAGTAGCTTCACTTGCGGCATCGGAGGCTTTCTTTGTTGCTGCCTCGCAGTTCGCCTTAGTGGTTGCGAGGGTGGCTTCACGCTGCTTTTCGGCTGACACACGGGATTCCTCCGCAGCGATTCGGGTTTCTTCCGCTTCCTTACGCTGTGTTTCAGCCGTCTTTCTTTCCGTCTCATTAGCCTTGCGTTCCAGCTCGTCGGCTCCACGTTCACTCTCTGCTGTCTGACGTGCCGTTTCCTCGTTGACTCGCTCTGATTCTGCCACCTTTCGAGCATCTTCTTGCAGATTGCGGTTTTCCTCTGCTGTTACGCGCTGCTGTTCGGCAAGCGCTCTGTTGCTTTCAGAGGTCTTGCGTTCGTTTTCATTATTCACACGCTCCGCTTCTGCGTTCTGGCGAGTTGCTTCCGCGGTTTCTCTCGCTGTTTCTTGGCGTACACGTTCGGTTTCAGCCGCCTGGCGTATGCTCTCTTCGCGGTTGCGTGTAGCTTCGGCTGTTGCACGCTGCTTTTCTGCTTCGGCGCGCTTGTCTTCCTCTGCATTTGCTTTGTCGGTAGCCGTGTTTGCGGCACTTGCTGCGCTGTTCGCCTTGCTGACAGCGGCATCAACGTTTGCTGAAAGTTCGGCAAAGGTTGTCACTCTCTGCTTTTCAGCTGCTACACGGTCGGTTTCGTTCGCTGTGCGTGTATTTTCAGCTTCGATACGCTCGCTCTCGGCATTGGCGCGCTGCACCTCTGCTGCCTTTCGTGCATCCTCGTTGCTCATGCGCTCAGCCTCTGCTGCATGGCGAACACCCTCACTCTCACTGCGCTTATTTTCTGCCGACACGCGAGCGACTTCAGCTGACGCTCGCTGCTGCTCCGCCTCCGTGCGCTCACTCTCGTTAGCCTTGAGCGTTGCGTCCGTATGCTTTGCCGTTTCAAGCGCCGTGTTCGCGTCGTTGATGAGCTGCGTCAGTTCTACCGTCGGAGGCAGGATAACAAGCGCTGTATTCATCTCCACGGAGTCCTCGCCCTCGATAAGCTCGCCGTTGAACGCCGTGTCGCCCGACGCGTTGTTGTCTACGATGGCAAACTGCTCGTACTCCTTGCTGCGCCAGTCGTTGCCGAAAATCTTGCCACGAATTTCGAGAGCGTATGTGCCCACCGATACAGCGTCGCCTTCCACACGCGCATTGATGATGTTGTCCTCCGCTGTGTCGATAGTGTAGCTCAGAGCCACACGCCGATACTGGTTCACGATGTTCACAACGATGTCCGTGCAGGCAGGCAGCGGAAAAGCCACCTGCTCGCCGTTCACCATTTTGCGCACCGGTATGCGCAGAGTGAAGTCATTACCTCTTACAATTTTCTTCATATCTTACTCTTTTGGTTGTTCTTCTTCTATTGTTGTCGGCTCGTCGGTCGTGGGTTCTGCCGTTGTTTCTCCGTCCGTATCAGCGACTGGTTCTTCGCCATCGTCGGACTGCCCAGTAGGAGATTCAAACGGCACATTGTAGCCGTTCCACACGATGCTGTATGTATTCTTTGTCGCTACGTAAACAAGACGACAGGTAAGTATTGCCATCCAACCGCTTTCAAGCCATTCGGGGTGCGCAGTCGTTGAGCCTCCAGAGAGCGACGTAAAGCCTACAAGCTGGATAGTCTTTTTCGGGCTGGTGTTGTTTCGCACGATAAACGTCTGTCCGAGGTATGCCGCTGCCGCTTTCGATGTAAAATCCTCACTGGTCTTGCTATCTGCCGCAAGTTTTTTCCAAAGCACATCGGTCGTGTTGTAGAACGGCAATAAAATCGCAGGGTATGAACCACTCACCTTGCTCGCCAAGTCGCCAGCAAACTCCACATAGCTGCCAGCCGATACAAAGTCAAGAGCGACGTAACCGTTTTGCGTCGGTATTTTCTTTGAGAGATATTTGTCGATGTTATCGGGTGTAATGGTTGTCAGTTTCTTTCTCACAAAACCCGAGAACAAGCCCGAATACGCTTCAAATTCACCTTTCTCGTTCACGCTCGCCGTCACCTCGCCGCTATTGTTGCGCACCTCGAATTTGTCCGCTGTTGCGGTTATCTTGCCGTTCTCGATGTCTACGCCAGTCTTCTTCAGCCCCGACTCCAACTTTCCTGCCTCCGTCTTGTCGTAAGGCGAAAGACTCCAGCCGCCGTATTCTGTGCCCTCCATTATCATCGGACGACAAAGGTGTATAGTACCATTCTTGAGTACAACAAGATCAACTTTGACGGCATACACGGAAGCAGGAGTCGTGAATGACCACTTGTACAGTGTCCACTCGTCAGTACTGCCGGTTGGAGTGAACCACTGCGTCGAGTATATGGAGAAAGTGCCGCTTGCCGAAGACTTGCCACTGACACGCATATACACCTCAGAGTCGGGTTTGGTGCGCGTTCTGAACCATACGCTGCACGTGTATCTGGTGTTTGCTTTCATTCCTGCGCAATCAAGACTGATACCTGCCCAGGTGTTGGCTGACGCGCCGACCGAACTGATGCGCAGGAAACGCGAACCGCCAACGCCGCCGGTATGAAATGTCACGGGATAGTTGCTGTTGTTTGTCGTGTAGCTGTCCCATTTGCGGAATGCCGAACCGACGATGCTGTTCTTTAGGTTCGTGGTCGTTTCAACCTGTAGAGAGATTTTGTCCGTTGTCTGCTCTATCTTCGATACCTTATTCTCTGTATTCGTCTGCTTCTGTGCAAGTGAAGATATACTCTCTGCGTTCTGCGTTAGAGTAGTGTTTATCTTGCCTATCTGTCTGTCCACTTCCTGCTTGTTCGCAGACACCGTAGAAGTCAGTCCGTCAACGCTCAGCACAAGCTCCGCAAGCGTCGTTTCCTTTGTCGTGTCGCCGTCCTTTACCTTGAGCTTGAACATTGACGCAAGCGCATATATTTCGTCGGGAGAAACAACGAATATCTCCTTGCCGTCGAGCGTATAGTCGTTCACGCCCTTGTACAGCTTGATAGACGGAGAGTCTTCGCCGTAAGCCGAGAGGTACAGCACCGACTGGCGTGCCGCGTCCGTCGTATTGCCCATCTGAACAAGCTCGTCGCCCACCTCTGGCTGCGAGTCGCCGTAGTTGCCACCCGACAAGGCGAGAATGTCGATGTAGTCCGTGCCGACCGCCGTCACTCTGCGCCAGTAGTATTTGTTTTTCGCGTTCGCCGTCGTACCCTCCTTGATGTTGAACGTCTGACAACGCACAAGGTCGTTGACAACAAACGGGTTCGTTATCTCCTCGTCGCCTCGCTTAGTTAAGAACGAACAGCGGTAAACGTCATATCGCAAGGGTGTCGGTCCGTATTCGGGCAGCAGCGTGCCCTTTTTCAAGAAGTCAACCTTGCTAATCTTCATCGACGCAGGCGACAGAACAATCTCACCGCCGACACTTTGCAGCTCTCTAATTACGAGTTTTACGAACTCCGCAGCCTTACGCACAAGGAGGCGGTCTACCTCCAAGTAACTGTCACCACTTCCGTTATAATCACCAAGCTTAAAGCCGGAGCCGAGCGCACCCGAACGGAACGCAGCCGACACAACCTCTTTGAGAGTTGCGATGCCGTCAGAGGAGATGCCGAGAGGGTTATTGTCGCTCTGTTCGCCGAATGCGATACCTTCCCAAAAGCGGATAAGTTTTTCTGCTACATCTGTCTTGACCTTCGACAGAAAATACTTCAAACCTTCGCTTTGGATATATTCCTTAACTTGTGCGGGCGTAAAATCTCCTGTGCTATTACTTATGGCCGTTATCTTGTTTTGTATTTTTTGTAGCGCACCAACCTCTTTATCATTGCGCAATGATACTTCGTAGGTTGGTATCGCCCCTTCTTTCTCTGTTATGGAGAGACTATCAATTATAACGTCTGCGCTGATGCCAAAATCCTCGTCGCTAAACTGAAATATATCCCCTTCTTTAATAGTATCATGTAGACTCTTTGTAGTACCAGTGGTATCCTCCATGGCCTCGTCGTGTTGGCGGGCCATGTAAATATCGTCTATTTTCGGAGCATAGGTATGCTTGGTGTGGTCGTTTTCTATAAGCCAGGCAATGGCGTAGCGCAGTAGCTTTTCGGAAGCAGCCTCGACATACTGTACAGGCAGTTCGATTCCCGACAATACGAAATGGTCGCCAGCGTTAATCTGAAAGTCCTTGTACGGAAAATACAGGCCAATATCCTCAACGCGCTGCAATGTCAAAACCCACTGCCCGCTTTCTTTTGTACTGCCACTCACCTTGAATTTACGTCCTGCACACATTCCGTCAACCATTGTAACAGAAAAGTCGCTTTGTCGCAGGGCGTTAATATCAAAATTTATCTCCTTTTTGAGCTTTATTTTAAATCCTGGAACATTACCTTCTTTGAATACACCATTATCTTCGATGTTTGAACCAACTGCAATTTCATCAATACGCACACCGTCTACTTCCATTTCCTTGATAGTGGGATATATCTCAACGGTCTTTTCCTTTACATCTTCGGTGTCAAAAAACACACTTCCAGGTCGCACGCCAATATCGTCGGCAGCAGAAGACTCTATCCAAGGCCTGTCTGCACGTGTAGAGAAGCGCAGATTAGCACCTGTAGGATTGAGTTTGGCATGCTTCTCGGGGTGGTTATTCCACCAGTCTTGTAAGGACATAGAAGGAAAACCAGGTAGCATTAGGTTAAAGCACGCCATATTGTTTGGCAGATGCGCGCCAGCTGCGTAGTCGCGCCTGTTAGAAGGAAAGGCTTCTTTGTTGACACCGCTAACGAAATGTACCCTATCTGCTTCTTGTATCGCAGCAAAGCACGCTTTCGCTTCTTCTATTGTAATATCATATCCTTTTCCGCCTAATATCTGTACGGTAATGTGATTACGGTAATAAGGCTCTACGCCAACATTTACCTTTGCTTCAACAATCATTCCGCCATCATGTATATTCACAGAGTATGTATCATATCCTGGGCCACCGCCAATTCGATACGTAAAATACACAGAAGCGGTCTCGGCGGGTATGTCGTCGATATAAAATTCTATATTGCAAATTTCACCATAAACATCGTTTTGTATGACGCGAGAAGGCTTAGACCAAACCTCCATATTTAGTGTTGCATAGTATCTGTCAGGAATATTTTTATCAGAACCGTATGCTCTCATACGTGTAACTATTTGTTGGTCTGCCTCTGCATCTTGATTTACTTCGTACAAGCCGTTGCCCTTTCCGTACTTGAAAACATTACGTGTTGGCAGTCCTGATGTACCAACAAACACCTCTCTATTGCGCGTTATGAAGTTCACATCGAACTGGGAATTTACCAACGCAAGGCCTTCCCACACCGTCTGCTTGTCGATACTAATGGATGTTGATGTTATTTTGGTATCAGAGACTCCCGTGTTGTCGGGATTTGACGTATCACCTCCATATATCTCCTCCCATCTTGCTGCATCGCATCCTCTCGTATTGCTTCTGTTCCAGTTGCGCGAATAGAATAGCCATTTGTTTCCGCCAACTTGTTCATTCATACACGCCTGCAAACGGTCGAGTAAGTCATCCAACGACTCCACGTAGAATTGGAAGACGGGCAGGGCGGTATAATGTAGCTCGTTATCGTTTAAGACTACATCTAAAAATTCTGCTCTTGCCAGTTCGTCAGATAAAGAATTGAATTTTACATCTTGGTACTTGAACGAATTGCCGAGTGCATTTTTACGGCCTTGTTTCGCCTTGCCGGGGTCGTAGTTTAATTCAAAACGTTCGTTTCGATATATTAGATAATCACCAATTTCAAAGTCTATTGGAGCCTCATTCTCTATAGATACAGATACCGAGCACTCGCCCATCCACTCGCCATGATACGTCAGCGAGTGAATAGACATTTCCTTGCCGTTGGTGTCACGCAGCGGTGTGCCGTCCTTATGATAAAGTTTCCATTCCATGTTATAAAAAGTATTCTTCTCTAATTAGTTCCAGCTTCTTTTTTCTCCTACGTGAATATCTCTATTTACTTAATGTCACTTCCGTTACGGGGTCTTCAACTCTCAACACCGTAGAGAACGTTACCACATCTCCCTCGTCGTCGCGGTGCAGGTCTGCGTCGTCGGATACCTTCTTGAGGCGGATGTGTCTTCTTCCTACCTTAGTCCAGTCGCAGTACATCTTCATTTTCATGCCGCTACCGTCGCGTCCGCTCAGGTAGTTCAGAAATTTTTTTATTACTGCGTTAGCTGAAAACTTGTCACCCTTGCAGCACCATTTTACGGTCATGTCGTATGCTGCGAATTTAAGGCTGTCACCGAGGTATGCGTCTTCTCCGTTTTCATCCTTCCAATCCCTTACCACTGGCTCCTTGACCTCCATGCCAATGTCGAACGGTATGGAGGCGCACCACACATCAAAGTCAGCTACGGTTTCTTTTACCACCGCTCCAGTCTGCTCTTTTTGTATAAAGACATTGTAGTGTTGCATAAATATACATAATTTTCTCCAAAAATAATAAAAAGCGGATAATTATACAAATTAATATATAACTATCCGCGATTTTAACAATAAATATCCACTTTATCAGCTGATATAGAGCTTTTTTCTGCCACTTGTAGACACTGCGTTCATCCAATCCATCATCCGATCGAGCTTCTCGTTACGAGCCTCCGCAAGCATGACTATCTGCGTGAGCTGCCCGAGCTGCGCTTTCTGTATCTGACCCATTTCGGGAAGACGCATCTTCAACAGCTCTCCGATGTCCTTAACCTGCGCACGATTTACACTCACGTCAAGACGGATGGCGTTGACGTAGCTTGCGAGAATATCCGCGGTTTCCTCCGAGATATTCTTGATGCCGTTGGTCACACTTCCATCGCCGGTTGCCGAAAGGTCAAGACCTCTGTCTTTCAGGCTTTCCAGTATCGCCGTGATGTTGTACACCGCGTCGTCCGTCTGCTTGTAGAGTTCATCAGCAACGTTCACTACATCCTCGGGTTCAAGTCTGCCTTTCTGCTTGATGGTCGTTGTGAGCGCTTCAAGCGGACCTTCAAGAGCCTTTTCCATAATCTTCTGCGAGAGAATGTTTTTGGTGAGGTCTTTCACCATATCCCTGACCTTTTTCTTATAAGCATCAATGGCATCCTCACCCTTAGACCATGCACTTACAACCGCGTCAGTAAGCTGGCTTGCCCAAGATTTCATATCTACACCATAGATGTCCTTTAGGAAGTCCTTGGCTAAATTGTTAATGGTTGTTTCCATCTCCTTGATTTGCTGCTTGTAGTCGGCAATCTTGTCTTTATTTTTTTTCTTTTTACCGTCCTCGGCGTTTAGCTGCCTCTGCATTTCGTCCTTCTGCGCCATGAGGGATGCTTGCTCCGCAAGGAAAGCGTTGTCGGGTTCGGCAAGCGACTTCTTGGCTGCGTTGTAGGTGTCACTTGTGTACGGGCCGTTGTAGCCGATAAGCACGCCTGACTTCTGGAGTTTCTGACCCTTCTCGTAGTTGTCCGTTACTTTCTTGAGTGTCGTCTTCGTGTCCTTATCCATCTTGTACGAATAGACACCGCCGAGAGTGTTCTCTATTGCCGTCTTTACATCGTTGCGCAAGCGCTCAAGTTCTGTGATGTTGCGTTCGGCAAGCTTTATCTGACGTTCCTGCTTTGCGTCATGCGCCGCAGCGAAAGCCTTGAACGGAGAGGTAAAGATGCCGACTACACCCTGAATGACGCCGCCGACATTGCCCGACATAGCGCTTGTCGCGATGGAAGAGACAGAATTGGAAATGCCGTTGAGAGAGTCAAAGAACGCCGTTGCGTCCTGCCATGCGTTACTCTCAGTATCTACGCCGAGTGCGCTTGCCGTGTCCTTAATGTCGTTGAACGCAGCTACAACACCTTGAATATTGGCGTTTATTTTGTCAGCCGCTACGCTTACCGCAGACATGGCTTTCTTGAACTTGTTCGCAGCCTTCGCTTCCTCCTGTCCTTCCTTAATCTTATTCTCTCCCTCTTTTGCCTTCTTCTTGCCTTCCTGCACTTCCGCAGTAGCTTTCGCAACGCCGTCCCAGTCGCTGTTTTTCAGCGCGTCTAATAGTCTTGTCGTAGCCTCCTGCGCAAGTCTTTCACCCTCCTGCTTCAATGCTGCGCCCGCGGTGATTTTCTCGTTGGCGTTCTGAACGCGCTGTTCTGCAACGCCGCTCAAACCTGCATTGAAGAAGTTTTTCTTGCCGCTTGAGAGTTTATTCAACTGCTCGTCAAGCTGCTGTATCTGCTTGCCGTACTCGCGAGCGTCAATAGTTCCGTCAGCAAGTGCCCGATTGATGTTTTCGCGTATCTGCGAAGCGATTTCGGATGCCCTGTCCATACCGAGCTGCGACACCGCTCCAAAGAACGTGATATAGTCGCTGCTCTTGTTGAAGGCTTCCGTTTTAGCGGAGTTCACTTCCTTGTCACGCTGGCGCGTGTAACGAGAAGCAAGACCATAGTTTCCCGCTTCTTCCGCTTGTGCAATAGGCGTTTCATACTTGGCGTAGATGGCGGCTATCTTCTCCTGCGTGCTTGCTGTCTGTGCGATGATGTCCGCAGCCTGCTGCAAGCTCTTGACATAATTGTCCTTTACCAAGGTCGTTATCTTCTGCCAAGCCTCAAGAGCGAGAGGCGTGTCCTTATACAGAACCTTCGCGTCGGCTTCGGTCATTCCGAGGTTGACATCGTGGCCGAAGTTCTTCTTGAAGTCCTCCGCCATCTTTCTTGTCTGCTCATCCCATACCGCGCCGTCCTGAAAGGCGAGCTTGGCGAAGTCCAGACTGCCTGTCTTCTCGTACAGTTCCTTCTGCAAGTTCGCCTGCTTCACGCCTTTCTCCAGGGCCTCCTTGAAGTTTGAAGCAACTCGTTCCCATTCGGGTTTCAGCTCCTCGGAGAAGCGCCACTCAAAGTTCTCCTTGTCGAGCTGAGTTCTTAATTTCTTTCTGTCATTCGTCTTGTCGAAGTTGAAACCGCCTTTCAGTCGGGCGATGCTGCCGGAATAATTGTCGAGGTCAATCTTCTTCCAGTCCAAGTCCTTATACAGGCCGAAGACCTCGTTCTTTGCCTTCGCACGGCTCATGCCGGCTTCTTTTCTCAGCTTCTGGTAAGCCTGTCTCGCGGCCTTGAAGTCCTCAAGCTGTCTTTTCAGCTCATCAAGCTCCTTATCCTTCTTGTCGCCCTTGACCTTCGGAACCTTGTTGGATTTCTCGTCCTCGCCCTTGTAGTCATAATTCAGCAAATCAAAAGCTGCACTCACAGCATTGTCGTACTGGTATTTCAACCAGTTCAGCATTTTCTTTGGGCTTTTTGATCTTTTTGCAGCTACGTATTCGTTCTTGAGCCTTTTAATCTCTGTATTGGCGGCATTGCGCGCCTCATACCATGAACCTTGCTTGCCCCACGAGTCTATATAGCTCATATATTGGTCTTTCTTGCTCTTCTCGTAAATGGCGAACTTCGGCATACGCTTCGCCATAGTTCCTTGCACGTCTCCGTATTTGCCAGCGTCATTTACCACAAGGTCTATTACGGCAGAAAAGTGTGATGCGGCAAGTAGGCGCTGCAATGTCGATTCGAGTTCAGGGTATTTCAGTATCAGGTTCTTCTTGGCGTCATCCATCAACTCCCGAACCTTTCGCGCCTCTTCATTTGTCAGTTTTTGCCCGGAACGTATTTTCATGGCAATGTCCGGCGCTACATTGTCTATCATCTGGCGCATCTCACTTCCGACCTGACTTTCAAGCCATCCGTCAGTAATACCGAACGCTTGCAATACGCTTGCTCTTATCTCATTGGCACGGTCTTCGGGTATTCCCATGCCGGAAAACATATTGCTCAAACTTAACTTTGCGGCCTCAAGCGCAGTTCTATCCTTGCTTATATCGCCAAAAATCTTTGTTATTTCCTTTTTGAGATTTTCGGTTGAGGTTTTGGCGTCTAAACTCAGTTCGAAGGATTTTTTTCGAGCGGTCTGCTTGTCTTCGCCACCCGTAATAAGGTCAGATGCTACAGCGTCAATATTCTCAAACACTTTACTTGACTTTTCCGCAGCGTCTTTCAGGTCTTTGTACATCCCACTATCAGTCAATCTTCCCTGCGACAGCTCATTTGCCTTCTGTAGTAGGTTGAGTTCATCGGCGAGGTATTTTAGGCGCTCCTTGTGACTTTCTTTTTCTTCGGCTTTCATTACAAGATTGTTGTAGTTATAAGGAGCTATCTGCTTGATTTTCTCCTTATACTCGTCGATCATGTTGTCTATTGCCCTGTCGTCACCCTCTGCGATAGCCTTGCTTGCGTCATTCTCTTTCATAAAGTCATTAAGCTGCTTGTATCTGTCCTGCAACTCGTCAGCCGTCTGCTTCATGGAATTTTTAAGCTCTTCGTTCTTGGAATACCAGTATCCCATACCCATCGTTACTCCAGTTATGAGAAGACCTGGCAGACCGCCTATTGCCGTCCAAAGTGTTGTCGCAAGTGTCCTTGCGCCTGCCGTCACGATGTTGATTGCAGCAGCTCCGCGCATACTGAAAGAAGTCCACAATCCTGCAAAGCTCGCCCTTACGGATGTCGTTCCGGCCCTAAGACCGGCAAACCACGATGCGGTAGACACTGCTGCTGCGCGAATTTTCCCAGGAATTGCCTTTATTGGGCCGAGGATGCCGCTTAGCGCTCCTTTAAGAGTCCATGTCTTGCTGACAATCCCCATTTCGGCAAGCGTTTGCTTGTACATCTCCGGCGTAATGCTCTTTGTTATAAGCATACGGTCGAGTTCGGCCTTTGTCAACGCTTTCGCTGCCGTCAGCATCTTTAAATCCTCTGCCGTAATCTGCTTCTTCGTTTGAAGCAAACGGAGTTCCTGAGCGGTTACGCTTTCCCCAAGCAGAACTCTTTTCTGTACATCAGCAGCCATGCTCGACTTGCCCGACAATAGTGCCGCGCCAATACCGCCGCCAAGAGCCGTTTGCATTTTCTTCAAAGCAAATCCAGCAAAAGCCGCGGCTACCACAGGAGCCATAGAGTGCATTGCCTGAACAAGTTCCGTAACGAGATTTAAAATACCCTTCAACCCCTTGCCGACGACACTGTTTCCGCTTGCAAAATCAGAGAGCATGATTTCCCACGCATCTTTAAGTTTGTTGTATCTACCGAGAAGGGTTTCCGAAAGTACAAGCTGCATGTTATAGAACTGACCGCCAGCATCTGTCATCTCCCAAAATACGTTCTTGACATCCTCGAAATCAACACCGCGCCCCGATATGCGGGTTTTTAAATCGCTTGTAGTAACCTTGCGGCCTTCACGTTTTGAGTAGTATTCTGACAGCTTCTGCAACAGTGGAATACCCGCATACGAAATCTGACGTAACTCCTTGCCGTCAAGCCAACCGCGCGAACGCACCTGTCCGAACGCCAGGGCTATTCGCTCGAAGCTGACTCCGAGGCCCGACGCCATATCTGCGAGTCGCTTTGTGGTGTCATACAGCTGGTCGTACTCTACACCGTAAGCCGCCAACTGCTTCACGTCTTTGTTCAATTCAGAGAAAGTGAACGGAGATTGCAATGCAAGTTCCTTGACCTGCGAGAACATAGTATTGGCGTTCTGTATGTCGCCCAAAATACTCTGCAATGCGATGTGCTGCTTTTCAAGCTCGCCACCAGTCGTTATCACGCTCATGGCAAACTGCTGCATACCGTAAACAAGTCCTCCCTGCATGACCAGGGACTTCAAATCCTGCATTGTGGAGTTAAGACCACCGGCGGAGTTTTTCGCCTGCTCAAAAGCGCGAACAAGGTCGCTACGCACCTTTGCCGCCGAATTTGCAATCTCCTGCTGGTGCTTTCGCTCTAAATCAATACTCTTTTCTTTCTCGCGGTTTGTCTTTTCTTGCGCCGCATTAATCGCTCTTTGGTCTTGCAGTGCTCGCCCTGCCTGCGTTGCGTCGTGCCCTGTACCGATACTTCCTATGCGACCAACTACATTCTGTCCATCTACAAGCCAAGTGCGCATCTGTCTAAGATAGCGCATAATGTCGATAAGACGATGTATCTCAGCCTCCGCTTTGCTCACGTCGGCTCCCAACGATATGCCGCGGCTGAACTCACGTCTGAGCGCCCTTACCTTATTGCCAAGCGAGTCGTAACGAGCCTCCGCTGCCTTTATCTCAGACAATCTCTGCTTGTTGTCGCGTGTTTCCTGTCTTTCGTTCTTCCTGTCCTGCTTTTTGTTAGCTCTCGTAATGGCATTGTTCAGCTTGTCCTGCTCCGACTTGGCATTGCCGATTTCGTTTTTGAGTATCTTGTACTCCGAAACCAGTTCCGCCACCGCGTTCTTGCTGCCAATGTCGGCGTTGTTGAACTTGTCGCGCATTTCCGTTAGTCGCGAAATGGCACTCTCCGCTCTTGATGTGTCAGCACCGACCTTAATGCCTTGTCTGGCAGAGTCGTTGAGTTCGCGTATCTTTCTGTTCACCTCGCTTATAAGTTCCTGCAAGCGTCTGTATCTCGCCTCCATTGTTTCGAGGTTGCGGTCGGTTGCTTTCGCGCTCTGATTGGCACCGCTTTGGTCTTTCAGAGTCCTATTCACTCTTTCTTTCCAAAGTTGAAGCTCGTTAAGAGCATCGCCGAATCCTTTGTTTAGCAACTGCTTGCCCGAGAAGCTCTCAATAGTAGTCTTTATTCGTTCTATCTCGCCGCGTACCGCCGTAAGTTTTGAAGTATCCGTGCCAATTTCAAGACTCTTACCCTTTAGTTTGTCGATATTGCCGAGAATGGTGTTTATCTGCTCAACAGCCAACTTTTGTTTACTGAGGGCCGAGTCTACGGAAGCTGTCTCGCTTGCGGTTCTCTTGTATTCCTGAACCTTGCCAGTGGCTTTCGTGTACGCGAAGGCTATATCAGACAGTAGGGACTTGACTTTCGCGCCGTCAGCCAAGAGATTATCGTCAGCAAGCATGGTTTCCATTCTTCGCTTGACACCGCGCAGCGTATTTCCGCCAGAGAGTAGCGCTGTGGTGTCTATTCTATTACGTATACCCCTTGATCGCAGGCTTTGAATCTCAGCAAGTTTGTTTTTTGTCGTTTCAAGCTCCCTGTTTAGTCTTGCAGCGTTATTCTTTGATGCGGACAGCGTATTCTCCTTGTCAAAAGCCTTTTCTATTTGTCTTACGTCAGTGATTAGGTTTCTGAACTTTGCGTTATAGGCAGACATAAATGCGTTATCAACACCGCCCGCCGTCTTTCCTGCTTGCAAGTTTATAAGCTCATTACGGAAGTCCATAAGAGCTTTCTTTGCACGGTCAAGTTCGCCGGTATTAATGCCAGCATTGACATTCTTGATGCCGCTAATTTTGTTGAGTTCGATATTGACCTTCTGAAGAAGATGGAGATAGTTGAGGGCGTTCGACAACTGTTCTTTCATTTCCTTCTTCTTCTTTGGGTCTTGCTCTTTATTAATGCTAAGATTTAACGAATTAATCATGCCCTCAAGTCTCTGAACGTCTTTCAACATGCTATTCAAAGCCTTGTTGGAATTATCCTTTATTCCGAGCTGGAACCACAAATCGCCTAAATTTCCGCTTGCCATATCCTGAAATATTTATCGTTTAGATTTTGTTGTTTAAATAATCGGAAAGACTAATCTTCTTGCCGACAAGACTGCCTTCCTTCTCCTTCTTCTTTACCCAGTTATCCCAAAGGTCGTCCATCTCCTTTGCGGTGTGCTTGACACTGCCGTCCGAGTTGCGCTTCTTGTCTTTCTTATACACAATAATGGGTTGGTCTGCAACCATAAGGTCTATCTGTGCCGAAGTGTAGCCCCACCAGTAGTCGTATGCCTTGATGCCGTAGCGCGTGGCAAAGAGGAACGGGAACTTTTCGGCTAACGAGAAGGCTGCTCCCCAGCTTGTCCTGCTCGGATAGCTTTCACTTCTTTCTTCGTCATCGTCATCGCCAGATCCGTCATCCCTGTCGCTAATATGGTAGTCAGCGAGCACACTACCAATGGTACTTTTTTTTTAGCTGCGTCAACAACTCTCAAGACCTCGATGGCATCCAAGTCCTTGATATAGTACAACCAACGCCAGTAAGCCCAGTAGAAGAAGCGCAGCTTCCAAACATTATTGAGAAGAACGATGGCACACAACTTTACGCCGCGCTTCCATTCGTCTTTCTCATTCGCTGTGACGTGCGAGAATTTTCTTATCGCACCTCGTTTAAGCCAACCGATTTTGTGCTTTTTACCCATGAACACTACCGCTTCGGGTTCCGCCTCCAATACGCTGTCAAGAGCTTTCTGCAACTCGTCACTGGGCTGTTCCATCTTCTTTTCTTCCATGTTGTTTTCTTGATGTTAAGTCTTGTAAAAACAAAAGCGGAAAACTGCGACCCTTGATAAGTCCGCCGCTTTCCGCTTCATATTCGATTGCGTTACGCCGCTTTTTGCTTTAAGCAGATACTGCCGCCTTTGTAAGCCAAGCAACGCTCTTCAAACCAGCGCCCTCAACAGAACCACTAAACTTAAATGCAACAGGTTTGGTTCCAGTTTCATCCCACTGCATAGTTGCATAGAGCGAAAGGTTTGTGATAACCATCAAGTTGTCCTTTGTTTCGTCAACGATACAGATTGTGCCGGTCATCTTAAACTTCTTTGTTTCCAATGCGGTGCCAGTATAACCTGTTGTAACATCAAGAGCTGCATCACCAGAACCTTTGATAGTAAACTTGGTGATGTCGCCAACAGCATCCTCGCCAAACATTGCAGAGAGCAAATCTTTTGCCTTGGAAGGCACAACCATCTCTACGTTAAAGTCTCCAAGTTCTGCGGTAGTCGCCCAATCGCCGCCAAGACCTATTACCTTGTAATGATTGACAGTTGGGTCTTCCATCGTCGCCTTCAGTGAGTCAACCTCCACGGGAAGCTCCAATTCTGGAGTAAACTCGATTGTTGGCTTTGACAGGTCAATCATACCCTTTGAATACAAGATGCTCTTAGGGCCTACAAATCGGTCTTTGAGCTCAAGAATTTTCTTCATTGCCATAATTTAATACTTTTTTAGTTAAACCTTATTTTGTGTTATTTGGTTCTTAAAAAACCTTGCACTATCGTTACTGAGAAACCGTCGCCGTCGTCCGTTTGCAGAGTGACACGCGGCTTGGTTACGATGATGTTGTCTGTTGAGATTGGAAACTTTGTCATTACCGCACTGACCTTCTCGGATACCGCAGACACGTTTAACGTATTGGGGTTCCTGGCGGATGTCTTGTCACGGACATATATCTCTATCTGCGCGGTAGTCGTATAGTCGTTGAAACTGCCGTCGTCGTTCATCTCATTGTTATAGATGCTCGACGGGAAAGACACAACGATATAGCTGTCGGGCCTGTCGCAGACAGACTTCGGGCGGTTTCTTGGATAAACCTTGTCACAGATGCCTTTTACGGCATTGCCGACATCGTAGTATAGTGTCTTTATGCTTATCATATATAGCAAATTTTTTCAATCTGCGGCATGGCGTCGCGTACACTGGTCAAGACATCGTGCCCCATCTTGTCTTGCACATAGTCCGCGTAAACCATTGGCGCAACGACAATAAGAGAGTATGTGTCCCTTTTCCACGGTTTCACCGACTTCAATTTCTGAATAGCAGCTTGTCTTCCATCAACACGTCCGGGACCGATATTGCCTATATACTTGCCGGGTTCTCCACTCTTGGTCGGGAAGATTGGTACATCATCCCACCATCGTGTTACAGACAATTTTTCTCCGGGACTGAGAGATACTCTTACTGGCTTTTCTATCCCCATGTCCGCAGCACCAACAACCCTAACAAGTTCGCCTCTGTAGTAAATACCGACAGCAAACGAGTTTATGAGGTTTCCTGTAACAGAAATGAAATCTCTTTCAGCATACGCTGTCCTTAACACCTCTGTGGCCATCTTCTCCATGTTTTCGAGCATCATCTCTTTTGTGTACTCTTTCACATTTCTGAAAAGACGGAAAAAGAGCTGGTCTGAATATTTGCCGTGAACTGATTTTAAAACCGCCATACGCTAAACCCTTGTAAAGTCCCAATAAACAACAGTTCTATTATTGTCAGGCTCGCAGTCCTTCACCATTCCGACCTCGGTGTTGTTGCCGACCGTTGCGTAAATCATGTCACCGTCAAGAGGACATCTGCCAGCATCCCATTCGTCATATCTGACAGGAATTGATGCCTTCCTCTTGTTCTCGTCAACATTCTTGCCGCCCTCGGTAGTCGTATCGGTATAGCTGCGGCCCTCGCCTTCGTAGATTACAATCTCCGTATCCTCGCCGACCTTTGCGTCGTCATCCGCGAACGGGTCGTTCTCGTCCGCCTTGCCGACAAGCACCCTGACGATTTTTATCGTGTGAGGGTATCTCGGGTTCCTGATATTTGCCTTTCTCATACTTCCTTATTTTATAATGTGAGGAAGCGGGCATCCGAACGCCGAAATGTCGGCACGCTTCACGCCATGAGAGGTTATTCTGAACGACGACTTCTTCTTTAACATCGAACCTGGCTCAAGCTCCGCATAGATTGCGTTGGCTTCCGCCTTGAGTTCCGCACGGTCACGCTCGGATATTTCAAAACCACCTTCCGTATGGCTCCATCCGTTATCAGAGTCGGAAGTGTTGTTCATCTTGCTCGGGCCGAGAACAAGCCATTTTAGAATGTCTGCATAGGCAAGGCGAACATCGGCGGGATTGGCGTCTACATACGCCATGTTTCCGTCCAGCGCTCTTTCAATGAGGATTGTACGCACCGTGTCCTCGGGTATGCTGAAACGTACCTTGCTGAACAGTGCGTCCTCCAGTGTGTGAATTTTATTGCCTTTATCCATAATGCCTATCCTGTCGTTAAATTCAGAGATTGTTTACGCTATCCGTCCAAGTGCAGCCGATTGCAGCTACAGGAGGACGGATAGCTTTTGTGTTTAGGCAGCTACGCCTTCGCCCTTCTTGGTGATGTCGATAATCCAACGGTACGGGAAGTCGAGCATCGCCGGTACTGCGGCAAACATGAGGTCGGTATGCCACTCCATGTAGTCGCCGTTGGCGATTGTAGAGTTGCAGAGCAGGCCGAGACCCTTGTTCGTCTGTGCGAACACCTTCTGAACGATATTGGTTCCGTACTTCTCGAACATCGGCTTGTCAGCAACCTGCTTGCGCTCGTACTCGAAAGCATTACCGGCAGGACGGAGAACAACGATGTTGTCATCCCAGCCCTTAACCTTGACAACCGAGCCGTCGAACTTGAGGTTGCGCTCCTCCTCGTCGACAATCTCGATGCGTGAGATACCCTGGATGTCGGCGAACGCCTTGAGGAACATCTCTGTGTTCACGCCGTAGTCCTCAACATAAGCGACATAGTGGGCCTTACACCAGTTGATGTACAGCTCCTTAATCTGCTTGTTACCAAGGAAGGTGTTGTAGAAGGTGTCGTAGGTCATCTGCCATACGAGGGCAAGGCGGTTCTGACCGAACTCCTTGCGCCACTCGCTCTCAATCTTGCGCATCTGTTCGAGGATGTTGCATTCAGCGTTAGCCCATTCGAGCTTGCCGCACTTTCTGAAATTCTCCTTCGGAATTGGCACCTTGTGAAGCGGAATCTGGATACCGCGGGCGATGCCTGTATAGTCAAGCTCGCCGGTTGTAGCCAGCTTTGCAACCATGTAGTTCATGGTCATGTCGAGAGAGTCCATCAACTCCTGGGTGTCATTGCGCCACTGCTTTACGAGGTCGCGGTCGTTACCAAACTCCTCAAACTGCTTCTCGCGGTAGTTGCGCTCCTCTGCGGTTTCCTTGAAGCCGTCGGTAATGAAGTCGGGAATAGTGGCAGAATAAACTGCCAATGCGCCCTTGTCCTTCTGGAACGAACCTGCGAGCGGAGCACGGAGATTGGCGAGCGTTGCAGCGTGCAAAGCGGATGCCTCCACTGAGAATGTAGCCACGCCCTTATGGTTGGTAGGCGTGAGGTCGGGCGCGATAGTACCCTGCGTGAGATACCAGCCGTACTTTACATGGAAGATGTCCTTCGTGTCGATAAACTTCTGCAAGTATCTTGTATTCTCGGGGTCGCTGAAGAAACGCGCCTTTCGGGAATTATTAAAATCAAACTTTGGCATATCTTTTCGTTTTTGTGTTGTGTGTTTTTCCGATTAGTTCTCTGCGTACCACCACTCTGCGTAGCGGCTCTTGTTCATCGCCTCTACAGCCGGTGGGATCGGACTCATGCGTGACTTCCACATAACCACGTCAGTGCCGAGCAGACAGAAGTCGTTGAGGTAGCGCGGAGCATAGAACTTGTCACTGCCGGCAAGTGTATGGAACGGCATGCCAACGTCGCATGGAGCGAAGCAGTTCGGGTTTGTAACCATAGCAGAAACAGTTGCGCCTGCCTTTTCAGCCTCCACGAGAACTGTACCTGCGGTAAGGGAGCCGAGAGTTTCTGCGAGTGTAACCTTCCAAACATCCTTGCCGTCCTGCACGTCATTTTCAACCGCAGTAATGAGCACACCCTTACCCTTTGTCTTGAAGTCCTTCGGGCCAACCATGAGATTGTCACCCACAAACGGAATGTGGTGATAGCCGTCGCGTGTGATGTAGATGGCTGTATCCGCAGCAGTGGTGGTAGCCTTAGCCACCTCATAGCTCTTGAGCACCTTGATTGTGCCGCCGCTGTTGTCCGCAAAGCCGAGGCTGTGCTCGATGAGGTCGCCGGCATAAATCTTGGCTGGGCCAGGGAACGGGTTTTTCAGGACACCGCCAATCGGAGGGCGACGGAACGCTTCCTTAACGGCGCCAGGCAGGTCAACAAACACATGACGCTGACCGCCGATAGTCATTTCTGACTGCAAGATTACAGCGCCGGTAGCATTGACTGCACCCTGCGCCATCATCTGTTCGTAGTAATCCTTGTTGTTATCCATAACTTTTTACCTTAAAAATTAAAATGTTTACTTCCCTTTCGGTTCGATGATGTCAGCCCACTCGTCGTCACGGATTGTCTTGCCGCCGCCAGAAGAAGAGCCGCTACCCTTGTGCGGTATCGCGGTGTTGCCTGTAGCACGCTTGAAGTCGGTAGTGTAAATACCCTCTGCCTTTGAAACCAGGTCGATTACATCGGCATCCTTGTCGGGGATTTCAAGTTTGGAGATTGCTGTGTCAAGAAAGAAATCGTTAAGTTCGAGCTTTGCCTTGTCAAACTTATCCTTCAAGCCCTTTCTGACCGCTTCGACTGTAGCGGCTCTTGATGCCTTCTTGTCGCGCTCCTCGTTAGCCTTTTCGAGGGCTTCGAGCTTTGCGAGCAGCTTGTCGTACTTGTCGTCAGGCTTGCCTTCCTCTTCCTTCTTGCCGTTGCGCTCCTCCTCTTCCTTCTTCTTGCGTTCAGCTTCCTCTCTGCTTTTCTTAATCTCGTCAGAGACATTCTTGTGCAGATTGCCGTCCATGCGCTTGAGTCGGTTTGCCACCTTGGTGACTATCTTGGCGTTCGCAGCCTCGTCGTCACCAAATTCATCCAGTACGTCATTAAGTTCTTCGTTAATGGTCTTCTGGCTAAGTGCTTTGAACTTGGTGGTATCAACCTCCTTGTTCACCAATGAAAGCAGTTCTTCTACTGTCATATATAAAAGTTTTTGTGTTGGTTTCCGGTAGTTCTTCTACCATTAATGTATAAATATACGTTTTTCATTCGCAAAAATATGAATAAATATACAATTATCCAAATATTTTCGATATATTTGCATAAATATTTTGTATATATATGCAGAAAAGTTGTTTTTCAGGGTTGAAATTGGATAACGGAGAGCCTATTTACACTCAAGAGTACATTCAATCACTAAGAGATAAAGACAAGAAGCATCCCGACAGGTTGAAGATTATCGCTCAACGTGGCGGACAGGAGCGTATGCTTGCCATTGATGCTGATATTAAGATAGTCGGAGGCTCGCGAGGCGGGCCACTCGATGAGAATACGATGGTTTTAACGTCCAGGGGTTTCGTTAAAATCAAGGAGCTGAAATATGGGGATACCGTAATCGGTTCGGACGGGAAAGGACATCGTGTTTTGGGGCTCCTCGCTTATCCGAAAAGAGATTGTTACGAGATTACACTATCCGACGGAGCGAAAATAACTTGCTCTGACGACCATATTTGGAACGTTTACATTGACGGAAGCAGACGGTGTATGCCTCATCTCGCTTGCGAGATTGAGAAATATATCGCCGACGGATACGACATAACCATTCCGTGCGTCAAGCCAGTGGAATTTGATGAAAGCTACGGACTCGCTTCTATCAGTGAAAGAATGTCTACACTCGAAAGACTTATCAGTAATACGGGAAGAAAGAGCGGCGAGTATTGGTGCAAAAAATACCGCACTTCCAAGCAGGCTACCGACTTTAAGTATTTGGTTGATAGTTTAGGTTCGGTGTGTTATGTGCGAAAAACAGCGAAAAAGAAATGGTCGGTTAGGTTCAACTATAAGAAAAAGGAACTTGTAAGGCGTATCGTAAGCTGCAAGAAAATCGGAAAGAGGAATTGTTGTTGCATTGCAGTAGACAACCCAGATGCTCTGTTTGTAGTCGAAGACTTCATAGTCACCCACAATTCCAAGTCCTTCTCTTCTCTCATGGAGGTACTGAAAGATATTAAGAATCCAGACTTCCATGCAACAATCCTGCGTAACGAGAAGGATGACCTTCAGTCGCTTGTAACGGACTCGTACAAGCTCTTCTCGCAGTTCGGCACATACAACAAGTCGCAGAATGATATGACATGGAACTTCACCAACGGAGGATGGCTAAAATTCTCATACTACGCAGGCTCGTACCAGGACTTCAAGACCCGCTTTCAGGGCCGTCAGTTCGCATACGTGTGCATCGACGAGGGAACCCAGTGTCCGTACAAGAAGTTCAAGTATCTGCTTACCAACAACCGTAACGCCTCGCAAATCCGCAACCGCTTCTGGATAACGTGCAACCCTGATCCTGAGTCGTGGGTGCGCAAATTCATAGACTGGTGGGTAGACGAGGACGGATACATTATCCCCGAGCGTGACGGAGTCATACGCTACTGCTTCATGGACGGAGATACTCCCGACTCAATCTATTGGGGAGATACGCGAGAGGAGGTTTACGAACAATGCGGAGGTATCATAGATAAGCTGTGGAAAGAAAGCTATGCCGAACTCGGATATACCAAGCTCGAAATGTTCATCAAATCCGCCACGTTCATTCGTGCCGACGTATCGGAAAACATCAAACTTATCTCTACCGACGCGTCATATCTCGCCAACCTTGCACAGCAGGACGAGGAACAGCGTATGCGCGACCTCGAAGCCAACTGGAACTGGAAGTCCGCAGGCGACGACATGATAAAGATGGCAGACCTCGAAGAGATATTCGATAATGCCGTACAGGTGGGAGATGGGGTGCGGCGCGCATCCGCCGACATTGCCTTCACCGGCGGCGACAACTTTGTTATGTGGCTGTGGGAGGGATGGCACTGCAAAGACCTTGTAGTAATGCGGCTCGACTCTCAAACGCTCGTGTCTGCGGTACAGGCAAAGCTGCGCGAGTGGGGAGTGGAGGAGTGCAACTTCACTTACGACTTGCAGGGTATCGGTCAGTATTTCAAAGGCTTCTTTGCCGACGCGGTGCCGTTCAACAACCAGGCAGCACCTGTCGCTATGACACACCAGGAAGAAAAGGGTATCAAGTTCCTGTACAAAGACCTTAAATCACAATGCGCCTTCCTGTTCTACAAGATGATAAAGGAAAAACAAATCTCGATAGAGTCTTCGCTGCTTGAGCGCAAGTATTCGGGAGACGGATTTGACAAGGTGCCGCTGCGTCAGATTTTACAGAAGGAGAGAAAGATGCTGCGCCGCGACGACAACAGCGACGACAGGGGCTTCAAGCTGCTGCCTAAGAAGATGGCTAAACGGTACGTAGGACACTCGCCTGACTTCTTCGAGTCATGGCTATATATAATGATTTTCAGCTTAACTAAAAAGAAACACAAAAAGATAAAAGGACTATGGATGCTTTGAACAATGTAAAGGACGTGCGGGAACTGCTCGTCCGAAAGCCGTTTTACGAAGTAACCCCGAAGGGTTATATGAAACACGGAATTATAGACCGTGAGTTTTCCGAGAACGAAGACCCTTGTATGCCTGCGGATGTGCTGTATCGCAACATCAAAACACAGCAGGACTTCTTGCGCGAGTTCTATCCGTCAGGGCACAGGATTTGCGACCCGCAGCAATATCCCGACATCTGGAAGAAAAACCCCGAGACTGGACTTTGGTGCGTGCAGAAGATACAGCGTACTGCGTTCGCTTTCCAGCAGGTGATTTGGACCAAGCACGTTCTTCATGTGACTGGCAACGATATTCAGTTCGAGCTTGCGGAGGGAACCGAAGAAGGTAGCGAAGAGAAACTACAAGAACTGCTCACGAAATACAAGAAGGGCTGGCTCATGCACGATATGGAGATACGCTTCTTCGAGGCGGTATCCGCATACATGAAGGTTGCAGACTGTGCCATTGTAGGCTATTTCGACGGCGACGGCAAATTCGGAACGAGAACACTCTCGTTCGACCGTGGCGACACGCTGTTTCCGAGATACGACCCGCTTACCGGCGAACTGATTGCGTTTGCACGCAAGTATGTGGACTATGACGAGGAGGGGGAAGAGCGCATCGAGTGGGTTGAAGCATGGGATAAGGAAAAGTTCTACCGCTTCAAGAAAGACCTATCGGGAGGCACTGCGAGAAATGCCATTAGAAAGGTCGCATCCATATTCGGCGCGTCAGAATATGCCTGTGTCGAGGAGAAGCGGCACGGTTTCCCGTTCATACCTGTAGCATACGCCCGCAACGAGGACGGCCCTTGTTGGTCTGCCGTACAGCGCAACATCGAGGACTACGAGGAGGCGTTCTCATATCTCTGCGAGAACAACAAGGCGTATGCCTTCCCGATACTCACGCTTACCGGCGAGGGAGATGAGATAGAGATAAAGGGCGATACGAATGGTGCTGCCAAGACGATTATGATTACCGACACGGACGGCAAGGCAGAGTTCCTCAACGGCACGGACGCGTCAAACGCCTTCGCTACGCAGCTCAACAAGTCTTACGACCTCATCTACGAGCTTTCGTTTACCGTGAAGCCGCCCGAACTCAAATCGGGAGACCTGCCGGGCGTTGCAATCAAACTGCTGTATTCTCCTGCCCTCGAAGCTGCCATGAACGACGCGCAGAGATTGCAGCCGTTCCTCGACCAGTTGGTGCGCATAACGAAGTTCGGCATCGGAACGGAGAACAACTGCATGGCTTCAATGGTCGCGCTGCCGGTCAATGCGTGGATTGAAAGCTATATCCATCAGAACGACACGGAGCTTATCACAAACCTGGCCACTGCGGTTCAGAACAAATTCCTCTCGAAGCAGACTGCTTCTGAGCGCAATTCCAAGTTCTCGAAGAACGACGAGTTTACTCGTATCATGCGCGAGCAGAAAGAGGAAGACCAGCAGGACTTGCTCATCGACATCCAACGCCAGGAGGCACAGGTTGAGAACAACATCGAGCAGGAGGAAGCGCTTGCAAAAATTAACAATCAGCAGCCTGGCGAAGACATCAACACTGGTCGCGGCAAAAGAGGCAGACCGAAGAGGTCTGACAAGGCATGGGACGAGAACGGCAATTATCCTGGACGCAATAACTGGGATAAGAATCTAAAAAAGTAATTCATGGAGTCACAGGAATACGCACTTAATAGAACCAAAGCGCAGATAGCCTGCGAGTCGCGCGTACAGAAGCGACTGTTTAAAGTTGCCCGTGAGATAGTGTCGCTCGCTTCCAAATACAGGAGGGGAGCGACACTGACAAACGAGAATGGGTTTATTGCGGCCTCACAGCGCATTGCGTTAGGCGTTGCTGACGGAATAGAAAATGACATTGCGGTCTGTGCCAAGACCGCGTGCTCGATATTGAATATCGGCACGGAGAGCACGGAAGCCTTTCTTGTGTCAAAGGTGTTCGGCAAGACATCAATGGAGCGAACCACCAGTTATCTGAAAAACTTTGCGGAGGACATGGTGCGTATGTGCAAGGCGGGCGTATTGATGAAATACACTGACTCGCAGCTCATGTCCGCAATACGTACTGGATATAAAGACCCATACACCACGTCCGTAATCACGAAGGCAAGAAAGGAGGATATAAACATCGCCACGCCTTCATACGGCAAGGGCATATTTCATTCGGCGTATCAGAACATCGTCCGCAACGCGCGGCAAATGGTCGCCGTCGCATGGGGTAGAGCCGAACAGCAGTACGGCAAGGAACATGGGGCGATAGGCTACTACATCTTTCGAGGAAGTTCGTATCCGTGCGCGCACTGCGATGATGAGACGACGTATCTGCACCACTTCGGAGACCCGTTTCCACCGCTGCACTACCGGTGCTTTTGCTATGTTAAATTTGTTTACAAAAAAGAGGAGAAGTAATTATGTCAGAATACACATTATCAGCCTATATGTACAAGTTGAAAAAGCAGTACAACATGGCGGATATTTCATATCTTATATATGCCGACCTGCGTGCGGCAGGGTGGGGTAAAGGCGACGCTTGGAACGTGGCCTTCCAAGGCCAGGGCCTAAACTGGGCCAAAGCTGAACTGCTTCGCGAGATTGAGAAGCTCGAAGCACTCGACTCCGTTCAGGCGCGCATCGCGGATGTACAGGGCACAAACTCGCCGAAGAACGACGAGATAACCGCGGAGGAACTTGCAAAGGAGACTTCAAAGGAATCCATCCTGCGCAAGCTGGTAGCTGCTGAAAAGAAAGCCAAGAAAGGCTCTCCTGACTGGCTGAAGATTGTGTCGCTTGAGGCGGACTATAACAAAATCAAGCAGGATGAGATAGATGTGGAGAACAATACTTGTCACTACTATTTACCAATCAACTATCCCACTTCGTGTAAAAATTGCCTTCTTTATAAAAACAAGAAAGATAAATAAATACAGAAATAGCCTCGCAGTAATTTCTTTGCTGCAAGGCTATTTCTGTTTCTACTTGTACTTCTTGCCGGCAACCTTTTCAAGCGTCGCCATGAACGTTTCTTCAATCAAACTGTCATTGAAGGTCGGCAGAAAAACCTCTTCTGGAAGTGCCTTTCTTTCTGCCGTCTCCATGATGATACGCAGGCCCATTTCGAGAGCATACTTATCTTCGATGATTTTAATGATACACTCTTCCATAACTATCTCTATTTACTCTTCTTTCTTTGCAGGCAGGTCGTCCTTGATAAAGCTGTATTCCTGCGTCTCTTCCGCGCTCTTCATGTTGGATATGAGGAAATGCTCTCCAAGGTCTGCTTCCGTGATGCCGTATGTCTCGTAGATAACTCCGCTTGGCGTGCGCTTCTTGTAGAACTTGCAGGAGTTCCACATCACTCTGCCAAACTTCTGCTGTGACGGTATCTCCTTTTCCTCAAGATTGTTATCCTCACAGAACTGTCTGAAGCTGTCATACAGCGTCTTGGCGTTTATCCAAACTGGTATCTCGCCCTTCGTTCCCTTGTCACAGCGTATCTCATACGCCTTTAGCCATGCCAGCACGGGCTGTGTGCCGAGATATGAAAGGATAAGCTGCTTGCGCGAACCTTCCGCAGACGGGAACTGAAACTTACGCTCTCTCAACATACGCTCGCCTTTAAGAACCCAGTTGAACACGCCCGAAAGCTCCTCCTTGATAATCTCCGCAGCAAGACGAGGGTTCTGCTTCTCTTTCGGGATGGTAACGTCAAAGCTGACGTACTGCAAGCGTCGGATAAAGCCGAGCGTAACATCCTCTGGGAAAGGAAGCTCGTTGAGATTGAAGATGAGATATGGAAGACTCTTTGACTCCAGTACGTTCTCACCCAGTTTTCTGTACGGTACAGGCTCGCCGCTTACAAGACGCTTAAACATACCTGTGTTCTTGCGTCCGAACTTCTTCGGGTCGGAGTCAGAAGACCAGTTGAAGATGGCGTTACGGATAGGGTAGCGTCCTCTCATGCCCTCGTCACCGTCAGCGGTAAGTTCCGCATAGTCCATTTTTGATATGCGGTCTTTGCCGAACAGGGCGCACATAACCTCGAATATCACACTCTTTCCGTTTGCTCCGCTACCGATAAGCATAAGGCACAGCTCTATTTTGTCGGACATCTTTCCCTCATACGGGTTGTATGCGTCACCGCGCTGCACCAAGCCGAGCCCCATGAACATCTGTAAGATGTCACGCGAGTCCTTGTCGGGCAGCACATCAAGCAGAAATCTCTCCCATTTCTTACACTTCGCTTTCGGATCGAAGTTGTACGGATGATAGTAAGTCACATGATAATGCGGAGAGAATGGCATCGCCGTAGGAGCCACACGCGCAAGACCGAAGTCTACAACACCGTTGGCGAAAGCCACAACGTCGAACTGCGGAACAAGCACGTTGTAGTTCTTGATGGTGTCGATGAACGACTCCTTTCTGATTGTGGAACGACCGAGCACGGGTGCTATGAACAAGTCCTCCATAAGCAACTGGTAAGCCTGCTCCACAACAATCGGCTCAACCACCTCGTATATCTTTCCGTTGAACGTATAGAACGCTCCTGCAAAATATTTGACAGGACAGTCCTTGGCGAGCTCTCTGATACTCTTGCAAAAGCCCACCAGGAGCCTGTTCCAGCTCTCGCTGTTTACCTTGCCCCAGTCGGTTCTGTACATACCGAAGCCGTACTTCGCGTCTGCACTCAACGCCTTCAACTGCCCGTACAGCGAATCTATCGCCTCACCACTACTTCTTTTCATTATTCCTCCTTGTGTTTTTCTCTGATTACGACATCGCCTCGCGTCTTTCTGACCCTGCCGCCGTGCAGATAGACGAAAGCCTTTGCACCCTCTTCGCAATACACTTCCACCTCCGCGTTGTCGTATAGGTTGATGAACGCTCTCGCAAGGCCGTTTACAAATACAGTCGCCTCGCAGTCATGCCTTACATATATGTCGCCGCAGCTCTTGCCAGAGTAGGTCAGTTCTGCGACGCACTCTCCGTTTAATATCACCGTCGGCTTGTCGTCCGCAAGCACGTTCTCGTCCACGTACACGCCGTGGTCGTGAATGACATCTCCGAACTCCTTCCGTATCACTTCGCATGACGGAAAGTTGTGTTCTATACAGAAGTCAATGCCTCTGACAAACTTCTCGACAAGCTCGTCTTTCGACGTGCCGTCGGCCCATTCGTCAGTCCATTGCTGGCACAGACCCAAGCCGACCGCCTGCGACTTCATCTTAGCCGAAAGTTTCTCTGTCTTTCTGTCCGCCATATTTATTTATCGTCATGCTTTGTGTTTCGTTCGATATACTCGCTCATGGCTTTCATCTTTGCGGTCTGGTACTCCGCATCACCGACAACGGTAGTATCAACGAACATGCCGGTAAAGATAGCCTCTGCGTTCTTGCCCTCAGTTCCGTGGGTGCGCCAGTCGCCCTTCTCGTCACGAACCATGCCGAGCGCGTCGATTGCCTCGAACATCGTTGTGCCGATACCGAACTCCACCTTCCATCCGCCGCCGACCGTTTCGACGCAAATGTACGGAAGCGAGCCTCGTGTCAGATGCTTGCGGACATCCTCACGGATACCTTCCTTGTCGCGGAGTTCCTTCAACTCCTGCTTGCTCAGACTGCGCGACTTCTTTGTAACTACAAAATTGCCGCAATATAACTTCTTTCCAAAATCCATATCTATACTTATTTAGTTAAACAATGTTTTTATCCTCTCTAAAGGCATTTCCTTCGCCCGTATTCGCATATCAACGTTGCGTCGCACTTGTTATCGTCCGCACTCTTACACTTGCCGTTACGCCTAAAATCTTCGGTCGGAAACAGTCGTCTTGCGGCGTTGATGGATGTCGCTTTGTTGTCAGTGCTTTTCTTTCCGCAGTAACTCTTGATAACCTTATCGTGACTTATCCAAATCTCCTTCTGCCAAGTCTTCGGAGGTACAAGATGATAGGGTATCTCAAGCGCAATCAACAGACCTTGCAGCACTCCGAACGTTTCTCCGAACGAGAATGTGGACTTTGCTGACGAACCGAAGATGGCGTGTATCTCCTCCATACAGCACACACAACTTTCCTCGCACACCGTCTTGATGTTTTTCAGAAATATCGCAATGTCGTGATAGTCGCAGTCCTTCAATGGACAATACTCACGCGTGCCGTCGGGGTGCATTACTGCTATGAAACCCTCTGAACCCGGGTCTATGCCGATGTATGTCTTGTTTGCCATATTATTTTACTCCCGTTGAATTAAAACCGTTGTCGCCTCGTTTCTTGTCATCATTTTCTTTGTCATCATTTTCCTCTTTTTTGATGACACCGCTCACAAGCTCCGTGTTCGGTATCTCTACAATGCGCATTTGTGCTATCTTTGTGCCGGCAGGGATAATAATGTTCTTTGACAGATAGCTGCCTATCCCAAAGGTTTTTACGATTGCGTTCACCTCGCCAGTATAGCCGCTGTCTATCAAGCCGATTTTCACGTCGGCATCAATGCGGACATCGACAAACTCTCCTTTGAAGTGCTCTCTTCGGGCGTACAAGCCCTTGGAAGACATACCGCTTCTTGGCTGTATCACCGCAGCGAGGTGTTTCGGGAGCTGTATCTTGAAGCCGAGAGGTATCACACATCGGTTCCAATCGTACACCTTCACGTCTTCCTTTGTGAACACATCATAAGCTGCATCGACACCAAATGCTTTTTCGGGCATCTTGCCGCCGCAAAGCTCTATTACAATCTTCTCTCTTTTCATTTTATCTTATTTTTGTTTATTATTTCTTACCGTTCCACTTTATAAACTCCTCGCAAGCCTCATCTTCGCCCATTACGAACGTGTAGAGGTCTTTGGCGAGGCAATAGGGTGCGCTGTCTGCATCTTCATCTGCAAACATCACGCAGTCTTTGCACTTGTACTTACATTTATCTGTCATGTGTTTATAGTTTAGCCAAATATTTCAAAATAAGAGGTGTACTAATAAAAACCGCGATGTCTCCAGAAGCTGTGCAGTCAGCATATATTTCGTAGGCGCTGCTCAACCTTGTATATTCTCTTTGTACGCTTAGATGAAATGGAGTTGGGAAGGGAATGCGACTAAACCACTCCGCATTGCCAAGATCCTCGCCGCACTTATGCAAGAACCAGCCATCCTTGACTTTGGTTATTTCTTCGTTCAAAAAGAAGATGCCACCTCTCTTGATTTGCCTGAGTGCAAATAAGTACCTGTTGCCGGCAGCCTCATCCCACAATGTTTGTGGGGGCGAGCTGCTTAATTCCTCTACTGTCTTTCCCATATCCAATACGTTACTCGAAAATATCGGCGTTCAATGTATGGTTTATAGCAGCGAACAATTTGTCACGCACATCTTCGCGTGACCATTCCACTTTTTCAGCGACTTCTCCAATGGTCACACATGCGAAAGCGGTGAGGGCTTCCATGATTTCCAATGGTGTTGCACCGTCTATTGCATCTTTCGCCTTAATCATCCCTTGCATCAGGGGAAGTTCCTTTCCAAAATTTCTCATATCTTCATCTCCTTTCTTAATCATACGCTATCTTCCTTTAAGTTGTATTTTTGGTAGAAATCACGACTAAGAAAGTTATTCACACGCTCTTTTAGGCTGTCAGGAACTTTTGCAGACCAATCATGATCCTTAGTCCTTTCAAAAGCGATAGTGTTGTGCAAATCTACCATCTCCTGCCAGTCGGTATCGTCAAGCGTAATTTCTGTTGTATGTTTCTCAATGTAATCAACAGTAAGAACAGCTTGAGAACCAAACACCTCTTTGCTATAAAAAGAGCATGTAACAAGATTGTTGTTCTCAAATTCTTCTATTTGCATCAAACCCGCAGGAATCTTTAGAAGGATTTTACTATTGGGAATTTGCACGATAGCCTCGCAGTCGTTCCAGAATATCAACTCCTTTTTTATCCTTGACTTCTCTATCATAAGCTATTTCCTCCTACATTAAACCCCCAAAATAATACAAAAGCACACCGTAAACTTTCATTTCTGCTTCCGAAAGTTGCTTAAAACACTCAAAGTCACAGTCCTTATTTACATAAGCCCTAATTGGAGGTGCAAACCTTTTTTGCTTAACTGCTATTGTATATTCAGATTTGTGTGGAAAAACAGAATCCATATCCTCAATAACCGAGCATATAACCATTCCGTCCTCTCTGACTTCTGCATAACTTTCTATTTGCTGCTTTAGCTTTCCGACAGAATTGTTTAGAAAAAACTCTTTAGGCGCAAAGTAAATGTCACCAAGTTTTAATTTCTCATTTTTATCCATAAGCTATTCCTCCTTGTCTTTGATTTCTATAAAATCGCCAACTCCCAAACGGGCATTGTTGATACAATCACATATCCAACCCATGAGGTATGCCTGATGCTCATTTCTGCCGTTATACATCCTTTCCAAATCGCACGCATCGTTGATAGACGATAGAACATGATAAGCCTCATGGCAGATATTTTTCATAGTCATATCGCTCTTCTTTGGAAAGACAACGAGATTGCCGAAGTATTTCCCTGCCTTACTCATACATTCGTCATAAACCATACCTCCGTAGTTTCCTTCACTCATAGGCTCGCCGTTGTGAACAAGAGGCTCGCCTTTCATGTTGGTAAAGCATTTGTCTATTTCTTCTTCCGACGTATTGTACATCACCCAAAGTTTCCTTGGGTAAATCTGCGGTGTATATTCGTAATATCCTTTCTTCTTCATAATTCACGAATTAGCTTAGTTATACGCTTGTATTCCTTAATGATTGGAGCATCAAACCATTGTGTTTTAACGATATATGTCCTACCTTGTTTTATAACTCCAACGAGTTGGGCATTACCCCAGACTCCATACAAATCTATACGATACGCTCCCTTATCTGTAGCCACAAGATAATAGGTCTCTGTACCAAACGACTCTTTGTTACCAGACGTTTCTACGATTTTATCGACAGAGTAAACCGTAATAGTGTCGTACAACTTACGATTGCCTCCTTGGAATATCTGACTCCTGCTACACGATGCCAATAGCGACACCACCGCAACTAATGCAAATAATAAAAACTTCTTCATATATCAACTATTTATGTTAAACATCTTTCAATCCAAGACCTAACAGAAAAAATCGCGTGTCCATGATTATACAGTCATGGTCTTTGTTTGTTCTAAACAAAGCATATCCTTTACTATCGACGTTACTTATGTTATACAGTCCTTTAGCATCGAAAGCTGGCTTTAAAATAGTTTCCTTTTCTTCAACTTCGGCAAGAAATGGTGTAGGACTCCCATATTTACTTTCCCAAGAAAGAACACCATATTTGTGTATAGAGAAGTCGCGTTTCCTTACAATTTCTTCGCCTTCCAAAAACAGCCATATACCCTTTTTCACTTTATCAAGAATATCAGCCGCTCTTTTACAATTCGCTTTATAGAAATTTACACTCCAACAATCCATATTCTCAACTATTTTTTATGTAATCTGCCTATATGCTACTTTGAGCACAGTTCGCAGAAATACGGACTTTCTCCCATTGTTTTCAGCTTCGGGTTCTGCTCAAGAAACTCCCATGCCTCATCCTCGGTATCGTAGCCAACCTTCTGCTTCCACGAGTTCCCCTTGCGAGTCCAGTGCCTTGCGTCGGGATGCATGGTGGAGTAGGGTGCTTTGTTGTGGTATCTGTTTTTGCTCATTTTTTATTATAATGTCAAATCAATGCCAAATTGCCTTTCGAGAAATTCCTTCCAGTTTGGCTTTCCAAACAGCGAGCTATTTGCTTCCTGCCAGTCTTTTTCACGAAGGAAGAACACGTTACGAGTAAACCATTCGTAAATGTCGGCATATCGGTCTTGAACGTGTGAGTCGGGATGTGCGTCCCAAAACCGCTTGCCGGCGCGCAGATAACAGCGAGCCATGCGCGGTTTCTCCTTGAAGTACGCGATACGCTTGCGCTGTGAGGCGAGTGGGCAGCACATACAACCCAGGCGTTTCGAAACGTCGATTTGCCCCCCCGAATTGTAGTATATAGGTGCAAGCCTTATATTTCTGTCTACAATGAAGTTATACACATCGTCGTCAGTCCATTCGAGAATAGGATAGATGGCTTCCACATGGTTTTCCTCCTTCTTCTCTCCGTAATACCTACATTCTGTCGGCTCTTTGTATATTGCCGCCCTTTTTGTGCTCTCGGCTTTTCGTACACCAATAATCGCCTTGTTGCACACCTTGTATTCTTTCAGTTGTTCACAACAGAAGCGATAAAAGCGCGAGGGGAGTCCTTTCTTTGCCACAAGGTCGAAGAATGGAATCTTAGGGTGCAGTATCTCCACACCCATTTCTTTTACATGTGCAATCGTACCGGGTGGATCAATCGTAGTGTTCTTGTAGATGGCGCGATACCTGATACCGGCTTCCTTAGCCAACTGGAGTATTACGTCTGAGTCTTTGCCTCCCGAATACGCCACCTCTATCTCTCCGTCATATCCGTTCTGCACGCCTTGCAGCAGCCGGATGGCACGGTCTATTTTCTTTTGAAGTTGCTCGTTTATCATATCCATTTTACGGTTGTTTCTCCGTTGTAACCTTTCTCCCAAACAAACCATGCGTAGCTGACTGCACTACCCCCCCATTGCGCATCGTAGCGAACTTGCCGTTCTTTGCGCACAGCACTCTCTTTGAGAATTGCAGTACGTACTTAGGTGGCGTGTTCTTATAGAGCCTCTCGTAGCGTTTCTGACCCTCCAGGAACGTTGTCTTGAGGAACATCACACACAAACCTCCGTCGGGAAGCAAGTCAAGCGAGTGTTGCACGAACTCCAATGCGTACTTGTAGGGTGGGTTCGTCAGTATGCACTTGCAGCCGTCGGGCATCGTATCCGCTTTAAAGAAGTCCTGCACACCGCCGTAGCCTCGGTCTATAAGGTCGGTACTCACGACATCATGCCCGAACTCAATAAGACGCTCTGACAAGCATCCTGTACCACAAGCGCACTCCCATATCTTCTTCGGCAAAGAGAAGTGCTTTAAGAGCTTGTCTATAGCCTCAGGCGATGTGCTGTAGAAGTCGTGCTCCTCACGCTCCTTGTCCGTGTGATTGCTCGCACCGATTGTTATGAAGGTGCTCTTGCCGTTTCCGCTCCAGTCCTTAGTCATTGCTCTGCTTTTTTCTGTCTTTCAATGCGTCTGTAAAACCCGAAATGAATGCGATACCAAGCGGATACACAATCACCTTGTAAATGATATTGGTTTCTGCATCGCTTGATACATACTTCATTTCAACGACTCTAAAATATCCGCAATCAACAAAACGTTGGCCGGGCAAGCCATCCTCATTGAATACTCCACTCTTTTTAAGCTCCTCTGTAAGTTTAAGAGGTGTAACGCCTATATCGTAGACTTCCGCCAAATGGCAAAACTCTATAGCCTCCTCATCTCCCGTAATGTCCACAAAGAACTGCGCCATACGACGCAATCTCTGGTTCGAGTCTTCGTTTCGTTCGTATATAGTTCGTATCATGTTATTTCTTCGTTTTGTCAAGTTCCATAATCGTAAGTATCGCATAGTTCGCAAGGTCAAGCAGGGAGTCTTTCATACTCTCGCCCTTTACCTTCGCCTCGTCAGACATCAGTGACTTCACGCGCTTCAACTTCTCTGCCATGTGCCCGTAGGCGTATGTCATGCCGCACTCTTTAAACAGCTCCGCAAAACTATTGCCGTAGTCGTGATTCTTCGCCTTGAAGGTGTCGTACATGCCGTTGGTAATGTCGCGGAACGTATCGGCATCTCCAGTTGGCTGTTCAGTAAACGCGGAAAGCTTTGAAAGAACGTCAATCGGATCAAGGGAACATCCGTAATGCTCCATACGGTATCTTTTACCGCCGCTGCGACTGCCACCACGAATAAAGTTGTACGCCCAGTTGTTCTTCGGGTTCTCTGTACTGAAAACATGGCGAAGAAAATCGCTTTCGTTCGCATATAATCCGCGTTGCATCACGTCGCCCAGGGATATGTAGAGCGGTTTCTTTCCGAGCGCAACGCTGCGAACCTTGATGTACTCGCCGACCCATGCGCAATGCGGGTCGTTCTTGTCCGCGGAGCTTATCAGCTTCGGACCGCCGCACACCTCGAAAAGCGGTACTTCGGGCGTCACATAGTTTTTGTCTCCGTGCGGAGTTTTCAGCGTTGTCAGATACTGGATGGATTCACACATATCCGTGGCAACACAAAAGCTCGCCACTTGATACTTCCTCCTGATTATATCGTTGGGCATCCTAAACTTCAAGCCCTCCTTTATGTCCTCTCTGTTAATCATTGTTACTACTCCTTTCTTTGATTCAACCTTTTTCTATATTAATGTCTCACCACGCTCCACAATATCTTTAGTTGAAAGGTAAAATACCTCATTTTCAATCTCGTCACAAGTTACTCTTACAAAGGATCCTAAATGATGAGGTTTAGAGGAGGTCTCAAAATACTCTCTCGGACTATCTACAACCTTAAAAAAAGGACGACCTACGGTTGCAATGATTTTAAATCCTTCAAGAGTCTCTAAATCTGTCCTGTACCTCGGTAATACAGGACAGTCTTCGCCCATTATTTGACGATGACGAAATCTTGCCACCTCTTCTTCGTATTCTCTCAATCTGATCGGAAGAATGAACTCTAAACCTATCTTAATATCTTCTTTCTCAATCACTGTTACTCCTTTCTTTGAACGGCACCCATATCTCCTCCATCTCACGCATCGCAAGCTCGTAGGCATCTATATCGCCCTCCGTAGGGTTGTTATTGCTGTGATAAACAACAATGGCAAACACAAAGTAACGAAAGATTATTGCCGCATCGTAATATTGACGTGGATGACGCAAAAAATTGCAACAACCATACTTACCACCGTCAGGCAGCGTGCCGTCACCAGATACCACAAGCACATTGAGAGGACGAGTCACCCATTGTATGTCTATAGGCTCTCCCGATTTTATACGCTCTTTCAACTCCTGCGCCTCGCAGTACCATGCGTGAAGAGCACCATCACCGGCATACTGCACCTTTGGTATAGGGCATTTCAGCAGACGCTGCAAATCATCCAATAACTCCTGTTTCATATCTCGTTCTTGTTTTTACCTTCTTGTTTCTTTGTAATGTCTGACATATAACGGTATATATTCCTCGCCATACCGTTACACCAGTCGTCAACAAACGGGTCGCTCTCGAATAGTGGCAGTTTCTTGAAGTCAGTCTTGAACCAATTAGCGAACTGCAACAACACATAGCGCATCACAGCTACATCATGGGCATTATCCATCGCTCCATCAAGATTTCGCAAAGCTCTTTCCGATAACTCGCGCAAATTGTGATACCCGTAGAGTATTCGTCTATTTTTATTTTTTTTTCTTCATTTAAACCATTATTTTAAAATAACCTATAACTTCTTTTATCGGCATACTAAACATGCTATCCTCTGTAATTCCCGACTTTATAATTCACATTCGTTATATAATTGATAAAGCGGATATGAGAGCATACATACAAGACCCAGTACCATAAATCCAGCTACCAATGACTTGGTGAATGCAGCCGTTACGGCAGAAATAGAAAACATTATCACTCCGAATACCATCAACAACATGAAACGCCTGCGCCATCTGCGACGCTTAATCCTCGCCATCTTTTCCTCCTCCAACTCTTTTTCAAGTCTTTCCATGAGGTTTTCCATTCCGTTTCCCATACTTTTACAATTAATTTTACTACTTTTGCATCTAATAAAACCAGTCCGTAGAGACGGTCAATTCCGATTAACAGAAAATGAACGATTAATGTAGGTTCCAAATGCAGCCAAATCCCCGATAAACACGGGGTTTGTGTAGGTAGTGTATGATAAGGTTCTCAACCCCTATCCTCACATGCCTCTGAAACGAAGGTACAAAATAAGTTCTACAATCATACACAAACTCCCGTAAATACGAGGTTTTTGGTGCATTTTTATCCTACATCGAGTGTATAATAAATATACATAGCTATTCGGCGACAGACAGACGTTCCACTTCCCAGTTTCGACCGCCTGGAAGTTAATAAAACTGAATATACATAAATATGCAAGTTTACAGTTTTTAACAAATAGGAACATAAGTTTACATAAGACCAAAAATCGGAAGAAAAAATTTTTAGAAGAGGTGACTATGCCGTCAAATAGTCAATTCTCAGGGGGGCGCACCCTGTTTTCTTTATATTATATGCAATAATATTACGCTAAAAAGTGTTAATCCTGCATTTTAGTGTTTCACGTTTCGTAATATTATAAAAAGTTGTAACCACTTGAAATTCAACGTTTTACACGTTTATATTAACGCTCAATATGTATAAATATAATGTTTCACGACTTGTTAAACATATTTAATTTTTGACAGGTTGTCACTGACAATTAAGGTTTGTTAAGTTAATTTTGTCACCTTGTCAGTCTTTATGCACAAAATGTATATTTATACACCGCAAAAATCTTGTAACATATTGAAATACAATAAGTTAGCTATTTGTTAAAAGTGTTAATTCATATGTCGGTGGCTCGTCTTTTGCTCTATATATAGTAAAAGCGTGCCCTGTGTGCGTATTGTCTCACGCCCACGGCACGAAAGAGAAACAGGGACACATTATAATAACCCTACAAAATGTACAACATGGGCAAAATTTTTAACAATAGCGTGATAGACGCTAAGAAAGAGAACACAAAGGAAAAGGCGGCGAGATTTGACGCCGCCGAACGTGAACGACTTGCAAAACAGCTGGAGGGCGAAACCTACGGTGATAACCGCAGTGAAATGTGTAAACTGATTGCACGTGCCGAAGCCGCCGCCGCCGCTGCTATGGTCGGCGTGTATGCTGACTATGTGGTAAAATACACGTTTGCAGAGCTGCGCACGTTCCGCCGCCGTTACTTGTCGGTGTGTGAAAATGACGTTTGCCGTATTGACGGCAAACTTGCAGAGGTTGTAACATTCCGTCCACTTGTTAAAATTGGTGCACGTTACTATTACAAGGAGATAGCCGACAAACCGCTGGCACGTGAGGCGGCAAAGGTAGTCCGCCGCCTGTGGTTAGGTAGACAGGCGACTAACGGCTTTTCTTTCGTTCCGTCACAGACTGAAAAGGACGGCGAAAAGATATTGGAGAAAAAACCCGTTACCGACTTACACACCGCATTTATGGCAATGCAACGCTCTAATACCGCTTTAGATTGGGCAAAGATAGAACAGGCGGCAAAGGAGCGCAAAGCGGAGGAGGAGCGCACCAACGAAATAGAAACACTTCGCGCAAAGCTATTGAGCGGCAAAGCGACGCCGGTGGAGGTCGCAAGATTCGCCGTACTTGCAAAGTAAACAAGCACGTAACAAAGGTTTTAAACCCTGTAAAGCTATTACAGCCTTACAGGGTTTTTTATTGCCCTTTGGTTGAGTGCTGACAGGTACACCACCGCCGACCACGGTCGTAACGCTTAAACCAACACACCGCACGTCTCAAGTAGCGGGCACGGAATTTTTTCGTGATGGGTGAGAGAGCGTTTTTATTGGTTTTCACGTTTAAAAATCTCAGTTGCAGTACCGCATTGGTGAAGGGCTGTAGTTTTGCACTTAGCAAAGCAATCGTCAGTGACAATAACTTTATTGTTATCGGTTTTCCGTCATGACAGACGGCACGACAAACCCGCTTTCTGGCTTAGATGCCAGTGGTCTCTACAACCAACGAAAGACAGGTGTCCCGTGAAGATAGAACGACGCTAAGACACGCAAACCTAATAATTCATAATTCATATTCTACGTTTTAAGAGCGTCCACGTGAAATTCGTGGGAAATCGACCTCTATCGTGGTGGATAGAGTGAGCAACCTATAAGGACGTGTGAAACATACGTTACGGCTCTGCAACAACTAACATACTGATGTGGAGACATCTAAAATACTATGCAGTTTTTTAGTATAGCTGCAAAGAAAACTGACGCTGCCACTGCGTTACGTGGTAGGGCGTGAGCCGTGCGGTGTATGCCGTAACTCGACGAGCTGGTTACTCGGAGTAATATTTTGACAAACGCGGTGCCAAGATGCACGTCCTAAGGCAAATTAGGGCAGTCCTTGTGGCTGCTCTACTACAAACCAACAAATTTTAGAATTATGAAAGAACAGATTTTAAAGAAGATTGAGAATGTAATTATACGTGTAAAATCCAAGGAGAGCGCAGAGAGTGCATATAAAGGACTCATTAATAGCAGCCCTCGCATGTTTTATATTCTTTCCGGTATTTACGGACTAAACGAGGAAGAAGAGAATTTCGCTTGGTCTGCCGGAATCGCCTAAAATCTCCCTACAATCGTAGGGAACAATAACCAATAAATTATAGAATTATGACATTAAAGACATTCAAAGTACTCGACGCAATCAATCGTGAGGGATTGGATAACACTCAGTGGAATATCTACGTGCACCTCGAACCTGTGAATACAGGAAAGTTTTACGGAACGAACGAAAACCGCACGCTGCCCGCAGGCGTTTGGATAGGCGTGTACAAGAAGCGTGGCGATACGCTCTATTATTTCCGTTGTCTCAAGCCCGATTTGTGCCTTGATATATTCGGCGACAAGGAGCTGTTATTCTTCAACGTGAGCGATTAGCCTAAAAGGTAGCCGACAGGCTGCCACCATTAACCATTTTATTAACAATTAAAAATAGAATTATGAAAGAGTTTATTTATTTCTCAACCATGTGCTATGTAGTATTTTACGCTTTATGTCTTGGTTACTCAATCGTATAATAGCGAGCGTCCAAAATCATGGCAGCATTGCGCTGCCAACAATACCAACCAATAAAATTATAAGATTATGAAGAAAAGACAGATTATCTATTCAAGTACGATAATTGTGCTTGGAATTATCCAATTGCTCCCGTGTGTGTTGCTTGTAAGCAGTACGATAATTGGGAATGTGCTTGGAATTTTCTACGCTCTTCTTGTGACGTTCATCTGGACGAGTACGAAAAATGGTCGATGGTTCTGCGTTGAGCTGTACCGCAGTACGCTGCGCTTGGAAAAATTCCTGTTCGGCTGCAATGTGGAGAGTGATTAGTACGATAATTGCGCTTGGAAACTTTCAGCCTGAACGCTGCCCTGCGATGTGGGGCAGTACGATAAATCAACCTTACAGAATTATGAGACAGACAGAAATGCGCAGAGTCAAGCGTGGCGAGTTTTTCCGCTTGACGAGTTCGGAGTCCGCTCCCGTGTGGGTGCGTGACGAGTACAACAGAAGTTCCAGGAAATTCGAGGCATACAAGTACGACGACGTGAATAACTGGAGCGAGTTCAATGGTTCACGCCTTGTTTACGTGGATTTTGTGTACTGAAAAATTCAGCCTAAATGCTGCCTATTCGGTTAGGCAGTACGATAAATAACTAATAAAAACAAATGAATTATGGCAACACGAAGAATTAAGTGCGAGGGTTCTCTGTTCATGGAGAGCGTATTCGCGAAGATGCAGGAAATCTACACACACGTTGAGTTCCTTGGTTACGACGGCAGATTTCTGACCGTGGCTTACATTGTCTAAAAACTTTAGGATTATGGAAGAAAGAGAAATGATTATTCTCTGCGACGGCTCGTCGCTGTACGCAGATGTGGACGTGACGGAGTTGAAAGATGGACGCTGGCACGGAACGTGGAACGGACACAACCTGACGTTTCACGGCGGCACGTGGATGGAGTGACTAACGCCTAAAACCCTACACAACTGTGTAGGGACTATTAACCAATAAATTTTAGAATTATGACAGAAAAAAAGCTCACAGAGGCGAGAAGACTCGCAAAGGAAATTCTCCCTAAGGTTCAGAAGATGCAGCGTGATATGTATCTTAACAATCATGTAAGCGTGCGCATTGAGCCTTACACCTCCGGCTACAGCTTTTATGTAATTGTTTTCCACATGAACGACATGGAGGACAGGAGCGAGAATCCCAGTTTTGAATTCTTCTATTTTTACGATTTTTACGAGGCAGAGGAGAACGACGAAACGTTCGAGCGTCTTGCGGAGTACGTAAAGGAGAAGTCCGCAGCCTAAAAATCCCCACGATTGTGGGGTCTATTAACCAACCAAATCACAGAATTATGAACACAGAGAAAAATTTTGTAGTGCTTGAGTTTTACCCGAGTTTTACACCGAGAGTCGTGCGTGAGTTTGCAACCCGTGAGGACGCAGTGAAGTTTGCTGAGCTTATGAAGAAAAGCGAGACAGGCAGACATACCTACGCTGTATTTTCACGCATCGAGCCGTAGAGCCTAAAATCGGGCAGTACGATAATGTGCTGCCTGCCATTAACCAAACAGAATTATTATGACACAGAATTATTTCGTGTTCCCTCCTTTTGAGGTGTACACAGGCGAGCAGCTTACAAAAGAAGTCAAACAGAGTTTAATTGCCAGTGGTTTGAAATGCGTTGCGGTTGTCTTCAACTGCGAGAGTTACGAAGATTTCGAGCGCAAATACTTCGGCAGATAGCCTAAACAGCGGAGATACAACTCCGCTACTATTAACCAAATAAATAATTGAATTATGCTTAGAGACAGGGATTGCAACAAAAGATTTGAACGCAACTTGCTTCATTACGTTAATTTGGCAAAGATTGCAGCGAGAAAGATGCACAACAACCGCATGACTAATTACGTGGATCCTCGTGCGGAGGATGATTTCAACAAGGCTATACTTGAAATTGTGGGTATGGCTTATCACGATTGAGCCTGAACAACTCGTGACGTTTTGTCACGGGTTCTTTTTATCAACCATTTAAAATTTTAGGATTATGAAAAAGAACCCACGAGATTACGAAGTGAACGGCAAAATGTATGCTTACATCCTTGACTCCATCTCTTCCGACGAAGTAGACGTAGAGTCCATGTCAGACAAGGAACGCATCGAGTTTGCGCTTGATGCGTTCTACGATGAGATATACAAAAACGACAGACGCAGAACATCTACTCTAGAGAAACTAACATACTGGATTAGCGGTCTGTGTTCCACCGTGAACGTAGCTTTTACCAACTATGACATTGCCAAGGTCGGCACGGAGTGGGGTTATTGCAGAACAGACGCAAGAACCTCGCAGTTTGTACGTACATGGTTTGAGCGCATCGCCAATGGTATTCTGCGCCTTGCGAAGATTTACGGCGTGGATATGAGCCGTTTCCGTCGCTAATGCCTTAAAATCCTGCGTGACGATTGCACGCAGGAACTACAACCAACAAATTGAAAATTATGAAAACATATTGTGTAAACCTGAAAGAAACCTCTTATGGTTTTGTGGAAGTGCAAGCCGACAACGAGGAAGAAGCGAAAGAGTGAGCTGTCTGACGGCTTCTGTCAAGCACTGGGCTGTCAGAAAAGAAAGTACGACGAGGTATTCCACAACATGAAGTACGGCAAAATCGAGAGCTGTGGCATACTTTCCCGTCTGTGGGTTGAGCTGCGTAATAACAAGCCGAGCTTTACCTACTGCGTAGGGCAGGACGGAGGTTACGAGTATGCGCTTGTCAAGAGAATCCTGTATCGTGGCTATTGAGCCTCAACAAATCTGTGCAGCCTATCTGCACAGAACAACGTTTAACCAAATTAATTTCTGAATTATGGCAACAAAAAGAGCATCCGAAAGGAGAAGCAGAACGCTTGCGCAGCAGGCTAAGTCCTACGAGGTGGCAGGCGAGTACGAAATGATGCAGATAATGCACGAGTCGTGGATAAACGGCAATTTCTCCGACTTCAAGCATTATTACAGAGTCTTGAGAATGGAGGACAGACGCAGGTTTGTACACTATCTCTACTACAGCACCGACGAGGGCACATTCTACAAAATGATTAACTCGCTCATGTTCGGTTAGCCTAAATCAATCCTCACTATCACGGGTGGGGATTTCTATTAACCAACATTTAGAATTATGAACAACGTAAGATTTATTCCAGGACAATATGAATGGCATCTCGTTGATGAGAAAGACGACGTGCTTCTCAACATTCCTGATGGTATCATTGACGATTGCGAGACAAAGGCTGATTTGGATTTCGTCATAGAAGACATTCCAAGACAGGCATTGCGAGCAGTCGAAGAAGGGGAAGAACTCTATGGATGTGACGTAAACAAATACGTCAGCGACATAGATGATGACTGCGTAACCAAGCTTATGATAGATACCTTATCAGAATACCTTGGGTTTACAGCCTAAAAGCCGTCTGAAGACGGCACTATAAACCAAAACTTTAAGAATTATGTATGTATCAGAACTATCGAGAGAACAACTTGTAGAGTTAAAGTCCACCATGCTTGAAGCCATACTCGGCTACCAGCCGTCATACGGAGAGCTTGCCATTGCTGACGAGCTTGTGTCTGACGAGCAGGTGGAAGAGGAGTACGGAGGCGTGTGTTTCACGTCTGACGACTTCTTTTGCTCCATGAGCTAACCTACGGCAGCGCAGCCTAAAAAGGCGTGCCGGAAGACCATATTTATTTCAACAGTAGTGACAGATCACAAGTCTCCCACTGACGCGAGTGGACTCGTGATCTCCACATACTGTTTCAAATCAGCATCGTACAGATATGCGCCGAGGTCTTCGGCACGCCACATTTATTAACCAAAATCATTAAGAGTATGACATGCAACGAGATTATCAATGAAGTTGAGAATGGTGCGAAGTTCACTATCAACTTCCAAAACAGAACATGTAGAGTGAACGGAGAGGTTGTTGTTAGCGAGGAAATCACAGCAAGAGACTGGAAACAACATGGTAGTTTGCCTTTGTCTGTTGCGTTGAACGGAATAGAAAAGGCATACAGGAATTATAAGCACTCCGTTCCTTCTGAGCGTTCCGAGTCACACAGACGTTGCTACTTTAAGGCTTTGTCTGAGAAAGAGCTCTCAGACGAAGATATGATGTATGGTGAGCAACGTGAGGTGGCGAGATGCAAGTTAGAACTCAGATTGCTTACATACATCATCCAAGGCTACATTACTTGGCAGAAGGAATGGGGCAGCTGGTTCTACCAATCTCCCAACGACAAGGACTTGATTATCCTGCGCTCATGGGTTGAACCAAGCAAATCGTAGCATTTGGTCGCAGATGGTAGCATTTGCTATAAACCGCCTAAATCAGAGTGGGATGCAAATCTCACTCACATTTTTAACCATTTTATTAACAATTTAAAAAAAAGAATTATGAAAAGAAATGTAATGATTTCAGGTGAGTTCACTATCAACGAGGTAGCAAACGCTAACGGCGCAGGTCAGCCGAAGCCCAACAAGAAGTCGGCACAGGCACGTATCGAAGCTCTCAAGGCTGCGGGCGTGGATGTTTCCAACTACTTCCCTATGGGCGAAGAGATGATTGTCCGTGTCAAGGACGGCGTTCCGACACAGGTGCTTGACGACGACCCTGTTTTCTCTCGCATCATGGAAGGATGCTACATCGCACACGGCAAGCTCTATCGCCGTTGGGTTATGGCGCAGATGTTCCACATGCTCCGAGAGATGAACGAGGGCAAGTGGGATGCTCCCAACTTCACGGAGGTCTTGCAGAACCGCGGATACGAGTATTCGTGGAAGATGGTGGAGCAGGAGTTGCTTGCGCAGTATAAGATGCTCAAGCACGGCGACACAGAGTCGTTTGGCGAGCGCAACCGCTGGTTCGACAAGGACGTTGTGACTGAAATGGCAGAGGACTACCTCGACCACCTCCGCAAGGTTGTTGGGGAAATCAAGGAGCGTAAATGCCGCGGTCGCCTCTACAAGCGCATCTTCGGCAAGAACGTGTTCTCTGACGAGATTGAGAACGTTGTGTTCGCTCCGATTGCATGGACTATCAGAGCAATCGGCGATTCCAAGTCCGCATATCAGCTCTACAAGGCTGTCGCAGCGTTCAACCGTGACCGTCACAATCTCCGTTGGCAGACCAAGCAGTCAAAGGCGTTCACCGATGCCTACAAGGGTTCTGGTGCGTACTTCACGATGAAGAACCTCATCCTGTTCCACGGCGCACGCTTCAATGGCTGCACCACGGAAAAGCAGTCGCTCGCACGCATGGAGAATCTCGCCTCGAACCTCGAAGGTTGGGAACTCCTCGGTGCCATGAAGCAGCTTATCAAGGACTCTGGCATCTCTGTCGAAAAGAAGATTGCCGAGTGGAAGAAACAGCCTGCATCTAAGAAGTAGTACACAGCCAAGAAGGAATTGCCGTTCCGTCTGCGGTGGCTCGGCATCATTTATGAAAGCTTCGCAGAAGAAGGTCCCTTACCCGCCTATCGGTCAGGCAAGGGACCTTCCTTGCAAGCTTTGAAATCACTTGCTTACAGACAGGCACCCGTCCGTGAGCCGCAGACAAGCCTAAACCACAAGTGGTTACACATCGTAACCGCTTGACTTATTTACAAACCATTAAATAACAACAGAATTATGAAAGAAGATAAGATTTTAGAGATGTTTTTCGCCCCCGAACGCTGGCAGTACGCAATCGCCAAAGGTGTTGTCAAGGACATATCCAAAGGCGTGCTCTACAAGCTCACCAAACCCGAGGCGCGCGCGCTCATGTATCAGCGTATCCGTGACGGCAAGTACAAGATTATGCCGCCACACACAGCGCAGATACCGAAGGACAACGGTGAGTTCCGTACCGTATATGTGAACGAGCCTGCCGACCGAGTGCTGCTTTCCATCGCCAACGACCTTCTCTTCGAGCTTATGCCCGAGATGGTTCATCCGAGCTGTCGCTCGTATCAGAAAGGTATCGGCTGCGGTAAGGTGGTACAGGAGGTTTCACGCCGTATGTGTGCGTTGCAGACCCCCGATGTGCTCGGCTTCAAGTCCGATTTGTCGAAGTATTTTGACAGTGTTCCGTTGGAGTTCGTTGACGCAGCTTTTGACAAGGTGGAGGAAAAGTACGGACACTCGGCTCTGATAGACGTTCTTCGCGACTACTACCACTCCGACCTGTACTTCACTCCCGAAGGTGAGCTGCACGAGAAGTATCAGTCGTTGAAGCAGGGTTGCTCCGTAGCCTCGTGGCTCGCAGACGTAATCCTGTATCATATCGACGAGAAACTATCGCAGCTCGAAGGCTATTACGCCCGCTACTCCGACGATATGCTTTATGTCGGTAGTGACTACGTTAAGGCGATGCACATCCTTACCGAGGAGCTTGGCAAGATGCAGATGAAGCTCAACCCGAAGAAGGTGGAGTATCTTGACGCAAATCATTGGTTCAAGTTCCTCGGCTATTCAATCAAGGGCAGCAGCATATCGCTTTCCTCTACACGCATCAAGACGTTTCAGAAGGAGATAGAGTCGCGTTCGTGCTGTAGACGGGGTGCAACGCTCACGACATCGGTAAACATGATTAACCGATACCTCTACAAGGGTTATGACGGTCACTCATGGGCAACGCAGGTCCTCCCGATAATCAACGTAAAGGAGGACATCGACACGCTGTCTACGTTCATTCTTGACGCTCTGCGTGCTACCGCAACCGGCAAGCGACGCATCGGAGGTCTTGGCTTTGCCAAGGAGCAGAAGGTGGGATGTATCTCACGAGGACGAGGAAAGAATGTCACAACTAACAGAGCAAAGACACCGGAGCGCATCGACGGCTTTATGTCGCTCGGTCTCATGCGCAACGCATTGCTGACCTCGCGAGCTGCATACGACACGCTTGTAGCCAATCTCTGACAAACGCCTAAAAAAACGGATGCAGTCCACAAGCTGCGTCCACAACCAAACCAATATGAATTTCCGAGAACACGGAACTGCGCAGAGCAGGACGCCACATTTATATACCCGCCTCAAAAATACGGGATTTCCTCTGGACAATCCAGAGTGTATCCCGTATCCTAAGGCTGGTACAATCAAAACCTTACAGAAATGTTCCACGGCGTAATGCCTGTGCAAGGCGGCGCACACCGCCCTCGGCTTGAAGAATGGCATCCGTTTAGCGCTCAGGTTGCTAACGATGACGACGTCTGTGCGAACAAACAGACGTCGTCATCGAGAAACCTGACCTACATCACTCGTTTACACACATGTGCCACAGCCATCGTTCAAGCCCACTCACGTCAGCGCAGACGTTCGTCTTCCCCGAAGGAGTACATTTGCTACACCAAGCTTACACGCGGCGCTTGGATGTTCATACATCCCGCTCGCCGCGTGCTTCGCTTGAGTTCGACCAAAATCTTACAGCCATGCGCCACACTCCTTGTGGAATACAAGCCATTGCAAGCCTAAATCGGGCGCGATGGGGAGACAACGTTTATATCCCAGTACATAAGGGCCAGATTTACCCGGAACAATATCCGGGTAAATCCAGCCCCAACACTGGGCTAAATCAGACACTTACAGCAATGCACCCGTTTCCAATCGTGCCCACAATACAACCAACAGAATTTTGCGGTTCCTTATGACGTGCCGTGCAGCCGACTTTAACAACCTGGATTTGCATCACCGGCGTTCGCCCGGTTGACACCCGGCTCCTGCCGGTTCACATCCAGGTACATATCAATTCCTTACAGTCACGCAACAGGGCTACAGGCACGTCATTACCTTTAAAAAAATGCTGCATTTGTTTGTGAAATAGCAACAAAAACGCTACCTTTGCATACCCAAACCAATCACAAACCAATCAGCAACATTTGCCTTAACGACCTCGTATTGTAGAGGTCGCTATTAACCAATAAAATAGATAAATTATGGCAGTAACAAAATTTGTAAGAGCGCAGGACATTCTCAAGGAGAAAGGGTTCAAAGCACCGCCGTTCGATACGGCGGGATTTCAGAACGCAGTAGTCGAGTTCTTTCGGAAGAACGACGTGTCTGCGAAATTAATCATATTCGGAGTCCGTTTCGTGGATTATGAAGGTACGCCCAAATGTGGATTTTCAGATTGTACGCAATACAGCTCCAGCGAAACATGGAGCGATGGAAGCAAAACCTTCTATTACGACCTTCCTGACTATTTGGATTGTTGCTTTGGTTATCATACCACTACAGGCTTCAGCTCCCCGTTTTTTATCGTGGACGAACCGTATCTGACCAATGCCGTAGCCCTTCTTAAAATGGCAGGGTTCATTGTTGGAAGAAAGCGCAGAGTTTATGGAGTGCCAACTTATGACATCACCCTCGTCTAAACATTAACCAAGCCCTACGCAACACGGTCAAGCGACACAAAATGCCCAACAACAAGGAACAAGAGCAGATAGACGGCATCCGCAAGGACTTCGCAAAGCGGGTCTACGACCTCTATATCAATGCCGCCAACGGAAAGATTGATACCTACGACAAGTTTCTGACTCGTTTGGAGTGGCTCGAAATAGACTACTCCGACGCATTGTCCCCGTACGGAATATACGAAGACCTGTGTCCTGACGACTTCGATTTGGTGAAAATGGCGATAGAGGAGGGCACACCCCTCAAGGACTTCGCCTATCAGTGGTTGGATATATACAACATCATTGAGTTCGCCAAAGTAGACGCAAGTTTGCTCATACCTCCAACATCCGACAATTAGTCAAAACGGCAGGGTTGAACCTGCCACCAATTAAACCATATTATAAACAAAAAAAACAGAATTATGAAAAAATTATTTTCTATGTTAGCCTTCTTTATGATGGCTATGTGTGTCCTTACCCTGTCCTCATGCGGTGACGATGATGAGAATGAATCCAAAGCGAATACAGCCGAAATCTTAGGTTCTTGGGAAGAAACTACAGTAAAATCAGGAGAGAACTCTACTGTCGAGGTGATTACAACTTGGACTTTTAATGCAAACAAAACAGCTACAGAAAAAGTTGAAGCTTATACCACAACGGTTTATACGGATAAGACTAAACTCTTTAGTCTGACATTTGATTTTACCTATGAATACAACGGAAAGACGGTGAAACTAACCAGTACCGACCCAACGGTCAAAGAACCTGTATCTTACTACACAGTAGAGATAAGCGGAAATAAAATGCGCATGGGTAACGAAAAAGGTGGATATTTTAATCTCACTAAGAAGTAGTCTAAGATTTAGTATTAACTATTTTCTATTAGTAGAACACAGCAGCCATCCATCACTTAGGCGGGTGGCTGTTTTTGCCTTTTTGCTAAAATATAAACTTCTTATTTCACTTTCGAGGCTTTATTTTGCCTAAAACAGGCCCTCATTAAAAGGCCGCAATTTAACCATTTAATTCATTAATTATTGTAAAACCACTGCGCCCATACCGAAGTAATATTATAAATAACATTACCTTTGTGTTGCAGGCGCACTAAAATTCAAGAATTATGACACAGCTACTTAGTACAAGACGCTGGATGGACTTGCTCACTCCCGAGCAGCAGAAGACCTACTCCAGCGCAATCCGAAAGGGTTATTTTGCGACTTATGACGGCTACCGCTGGCGTCACGAGTTCTACGGCGCTTTCATTTGGAAGCACCCCGGACGCGTGAAGGTCATTGACAAGTTCAAGCAGGTTATCGGTCGCGCACCATTATGGGAGGACATCACGGACGACAATCTGCGAGACGTGAAGGAAGAGTTGGATGCTTCCTATGCACCGAACTCCGTGCGCACGATATGTGCGGAGATTAATGCGGTTATCCGCGAGAACGCAGAGTCGAAAGACATTCCTTCCATGTCCTATGCCCGTGTACTGCGCGCCAAGAAGGTGGTGGTGCAGTCCGTGTTCCTCACCGACGAGGAGATAAGGAAGATACACGAGTATCGCCCTAAGACCGTGCGCAGACGACACGCAAAGCGTATCTTTATGCTGGAGTGCCTTTGCGGAGCACGCTTCTCCGACTGCCTGCGCCTCTCACCAGTGAACCTTTCTCCCGACGGTCGCACCCTGACCTATGTGTCAAAGAAGACCAACCATGAGGTGACGGTTCCCGTGCACCCGTGGCTAAGAGAGTATCTCGTTCCGTCTTCACCTATCGAACCGCAGTCACTTGCAGTTCCTTCCTACAACGACGCGATACGTTTCTTCTGCCAATCATGCGGTATCGACCAGCAGGTTAAGGTGTACCAGGCAGGTCGCGAGCAGACAGGCCCGAAGTGGAAGTTTGTATCAACACATACAGGTAGACGCTCGTTTGCAACCAACCTGTCGTTGAAGAACGTACCGTTGGAGCAGATAGCGTTGATGATGGGTCACTTCACGGGCAACGCGCCGGATGTTTCCATGACGCAGCGATACATCGTGACGCGACTCCAGCTGTCGCCCGCAGCGTTCCAAGCGTTTATGATTCCTGGTGCCGAAAGAGCGGCGGCAGAGAACGAGGCTTACAACAACCCGACAAACAACTTCGATGACTTCGACGACTTCGATATTCCCGAGGACGAGCAACTTGTTATCCCCGAGAGACCGCAGACGGAAGCATCGTAAACAACGCCTAAACATGGTGGGGATTTGCTTTCCCCGCCAACCGATTTCACTAACATTATTAACATTCATAAAAGTCCACTAATTATGAAGAAGATGTATTTCACAAGCAAGAAGAGTTTTCTTGTTGAGCAGAACCCCGACGGAACGTTGCTCATTACCAAGACATCGACAATGAAGCCTTTGGAAAACGCAGGCTCGTTCATTGTCTCACAAGGAGGCATCGAAGCTATCCTATCCAAGTGCAAGGAAGTTACCGATGAGGAGTTTCTTGAAGACCGCAAGCAGCTTCTTTTGCGCAACGAGCAGGCAAAACAGCGTTCTCAAGAACTCGCCCTCGTCAACCGCAAGCGTCACGAAGATGATTACAAAGCTGTATTCAACGACAGCACGGTTGAGACGACAGTGGGGAATATACGCACACTTCTGTGCTATCTCAACGACATTAACTGGGGGTTATGGCAGCTTCCGTCGATGACTATCGGCTACACTTGCAATCAGTACGATTGCGACGGCAAGACCGCAACGACTATCACGCTCGACACTCCTATAGAATATTGTGGCGAGCAGGTGTCGCAGTTCCAGCACGGAGCACCAAGCGGACATCTCCGTAACTATCGTAGAATATAACAAAAAACAAAAAATATGAAAATAAAAACATCAAAATACAACGAAGTAAGGTTGTCAGATGTAGCTCAATACATCAAGGTTCCTGCACAGATAGTGAAGCCATCTACTCCAAATGGAGTATTGGTCGGGGAGGTTCGTTACGAAGACGGAAAGTCAGAACGAGTATACTCCGATTACGAAGTCCGTATCAATAACGTTCAACTACCCTTTGCAGCAGGAGAAGAAAGCTACTTCAATAGCGAGATTGAAATCAACTAACAGATTAAGCCCTCGACATCATGGTAAGTCAATTTTATTGTTAAACTAAAAAAACTGCTTATGTTAAAGTACGAAGGAAGAACCTCCAGCTTTTGTGGAGGTATAGAGCACAACATCGAACGTGAAGGAACACCTTTAATGGGGGAACACCTGTTTAGAAACGAGCTGGCGCAGCGTTATTTTGACAAGTTGCGCAATCAGTCTGACCTGAGTGACTACGGTCGTATTTCCGGAGATAAAAATACTTTCTACTTTCAGTTTCTGAACGGAGAAACGAAGTATTACACACGGAAAGATATTGTAAAACTTGCAAAACAAGAGGACGACGAGGAATCGTCCTTATAGTTAAGAATATCATGTACGAAATAATAGATGTTATACACGACTATCTGTTTGTTACGCTCCGTCTGCGCGATGTGCGGACGGGCGCGACAAGAGATTGGCAGCACTGGGACGACCTTGAAGACTGGCTGTGCGAGGAGTACGGCGTGAAGGAATTGAAAGGTCTTGTTATGGACGCCCTGCCCAAACATGGCGGCTGGGTAGACTCTGAAAAATAAAATTATTAGTCACAAATTTAAAACAATCAATATGATGGACACAGCAAACATAAAGTTTAATCGAGTTGTAGCAAAGAACAACTTTAAGTTCTCCGACATGGAAGAACTGAAAGCAGCGGTCGAGAAGTCTATCCTCAGCGAAACTGGCTTGATAGTCGTCGGCACGGAAAAGAAAGCAAAGGAGATTTTGACCCCGGGCGGCACGCTTGAAATACAAAAGAGCGTCGCAGGCGAGGCGATAGCCTTCCTCTCTGACGAAACCGCCGTTAATGTGAGGCTCATACAGCTCAACGCACACGGCTTATTCAAGTTCGTTTACGTTTTAAAGGTTAGGTTGTTATAACACAATGAACAAAGAAAGATATGAAGAAGATTTTATCTATTTTGGCAATTATGATTGCAGCTTTCTCTATGGTGGCTTGCAGTAGTGATAGCCGTGAAGATGAAGTACCAGACACTCCACAAGATAAAAAAACGACTTTGGCGGATTACGAGGGAGTATGGGAAAACGGGAACGATGATATGTTTTTTAGTGTAACTCCTGATGGATATGTATTATATAATCTATGGGAATGTATGCTTGGAAGAGGAAAGGGAACGCTAAGGAATGATACCCTTATCGTAAAGAACGAATATTCTAAAAGAACAGATTCTTTGATGCTTTATAAACCTGTCGAAGACCAATTAATGATTAGAGGTAAGGTATTTGGTAAGGACACCGGTAAAGCATACGATGCTTATGGCTTACATTTTAATCTCAACAAAGAAAAAGTGCCAGTAGCGTCCTTCGCTGGCGATTATTGGACTACATTAGGTGGTCTAAATGCTTATTTTGGCAGTTTTGACGAAAAATATATAGTCTTAAATGATTATATATTTCAAAGACAAATCAGCTACAAGTCTGGTCGTTATGAAACACGTGAATATTATTATGTTCCAAGAGAAATAAATTCAAAGTTTGGAACACGGAGATTATATTATGCAGGATATAAAGATGACGAAGTAGTGCATTGTGATTATTTTCCATCAAGATAAATATTCACCAACATATATAACATCATGTTTTTATACTTAATCAATTGCCCTTGCAGAAGTTCATGAGTCTTTAGCTCATGGGTAGTTTATGCGGTCGCATAACACGCATTTTATATTGCCTGAATAAACATGAAATCCCGTTTGTACAGCGATGTGCAGGCGGGATTTTTTATGCTCCAAAAACCACCGAAAATATGCCAAATTATGCGGTCGCATAAGTCGCATAAAACATGGTATTTTATATATAATTTTCATCGTTGTAAACACTTGATTATCAATGTGTTTAACCGGCTTTATGCGACCGCATACAATCGCATCTATTATATATTATATATATAGTATATATTCATACTATCGTATTCATATATCCTATACACATAATATATAATTTTTCTCTTTGAGAGAGAGCGATTTTTTCGTGTTGGAATTGGGTGTTGGAATAGTCGTTGAGAGGCTACGCCTTGTCGCCGTTTACGTAGTCGATAATCTTGCGCACGGCATCGTCAATGCGTTTTGTGTTGTAGGCGATGTAATGGCTTGTCACGTCAGCCCAGGAGTGCCCGAGGCAAAGAGCAATAGTCTCGCGAGGTATCTCAAGTTCCGCGCCGATTGAGGCGAATGTGTATCGGGCGGTGTACACCGTCATGCCGTCCGCTATAGGGTGCCAGACAACCTTGCGCAACCTGCCCACCTTGTCGGGAACAATCTCCTTGCTTCCGATTTTCTTCAGCGCGTCGTTCCAGTGATGGCAGAAGTCGCGGTAGTTCGAGTATGCGTCAAGAGGACACAGAAGCCAGTTCTTGCCCTTGTAGCGTCTGATGATTTCCGCTGCCTCGGGAGGTACGGGTATGTCGTAGAGCTTGCCCGTCTTCGCCCTCTTGTAGCGAATCCTGCCATTCCGCACATCCGAAGCCTTTAGGTTCAGCAGGTCTACCGGGTTAATGCCGCACAAATAGAAAGTCAGCATGAACAAGTCGCGGTATATGCGCTGCCACTCTTCAACCTCGCAATCTCTTATTGCCCTCAGCTGCTCGACGCTGATATTGTTGATAGCCACCTTCTCCTGCTTTATCTTGTACCGCCTAAAAGGGTAGTTCGATGTCAGTTCGTTGTCTATCGCCCAGTTGAACACCGTGCGTATGTTGCGCAGCATGATAGCCTTGTAGTTCACGCTTGCCTCGCCCATGAAGCCGTAGAAGCCGTCGAGCCAAGCCTTGTCTACGCTCCCGAACACCGCCTTGCCGTCATACTCGCGCACCTTCCTTGCCGTCATTTGGTAGAGGTCTGCCGTTCCCTTGCGACTCTTTGTGTCGGCAAACTTTTCGATGTAGTCCGCAAGACACGCCGACTTCTCCTCCTGCGCCTCGCCCGATACCAGTGCTGCCAGATCTCTTTTCATCTTTGCGTGGTCGGCACCTGCGTTGTTCAGCAGATACGCCTCTACATCGTCGATGATGTTCGTCAATCTTCTGAGCTTCGCCCGGTAGTTGGTTTCCCTCGGCGACATTGAAAGACCCGAGAACGCAGTAGACACGTAGATACCTGTAGACACTACGAACTCCCTGCCGTCGTTGCGGAATAAAATCTTCACCGCAATACGACCGTCTTTTCCTCTCTTGCTTTCCTTTGCTGCGATATAATACTTCATAGTTTTGATATTTTTTTGTTTCGGTTTTGCAAATTTACCCATAAAACCCGACAAAAACAACGGAATTTTCGGTCAAAATGGGTTGGTTTATGGGACTCCGTAATTCACAAGCTTGTAAAACGCTAATCTTCAATGTGTTGCGGTACTGCAAGAAAGTTTCCCAAGCCAGAGGTCACGGGTTCGAACCCCGCTTGCCGCTCTTGATTGCAAAG
>ERZ1026856.125-NODE-125-length-55879-cov-7.768809_pt1 | contig 55879 bp, 40 predicted proteins | sample MGYA00380158_ERZ1026856 | MGnify/ENA primary metagenome ERZ1026856 (study PRJEB33269, sample SAMEA4719794) | human gut metagenome | biome: human-associated habitat; feature: organic feature; material: feces | place: Cameroon | collected 2013-10 ... | reverse complement strand
GTTGCCCATTCTTGCACACGAGGCTACAACAAAGGCAACGACAATGATTGCGAATATCTTAAGTAATGTTCCTTTAGGACTTATTTTCATGAGTTCATCATTTCGAGAATTTCATCTATGTTGCGACGAGAATTGCTGAGGCGTGGCACCTTGTGCTGTCCGCCGAGCTTTCCTTTCGACTTTAGCCACTCGTTGAAGATTCCTGTTGGAGCCTTTACGACCTCAAGATGCTGGAGAGTGATGTCGTGGAAACGCTTAGCCTCGTAGTCGCTATTTAGCTCCTGAAGCTTGCGGTCAAGGAGAGTGGCAAACTCGTCGAGGTTGGTTGGCTCGTGAGAGAATTCGATGAGCCATTGGTGGCGACACTTGGCATTGTCGTCCATATAAACAGGTGCGGCAGTATATTCCAACACCTCGGCGCCAGTCTGCTGGCAGGCGTAAGCCAAGCCCTTTTCGGCATTGTCTTGCACGAGTTCTTCGCCAAATGCATTGATGAAATATTTGGTACGACCAGTGATTACAAACTTGTAAGGGTTGCGACTGGTGAAGCTAACGGTGTCGCCAATAATGTAGCGCCACAGACCACACGAGGTAGAAATGACCATGGCGTAGTTTTTGCCGAGCTCGATGCCTGAGAGAGGGACGATGGTTGGATTGTCGGTGCCAAACTCATCCATAGGAATAAACTCGTAGAAAACATCGTAGTCGACCATTAGCAACATCGACTTGTCGGTAGGATCGTCCTGAATGCCGAAGAAGCCTTCGCTGGCATTGTAGGTCTCCATATAGTGCATGTCGCTCTTGGTGATGAGTTTTTCGTATTGGCTACGATAAGGAGTAAAGGCAATGCCACCATGGAAGAAGACCTCAAGGTTTGGCCACACCTCTTGGAGATGCTTTTTGCCGGTAATCTCCATAATGCGAACCAATACGCTGAGCATCCATGAAGGAACGCCAGAGATATTGGTGACATTCTTGTTGAGAGTTTCGTGGGCTATGCGGTCGCGCTTAACCTCGAAGTCGCTCAACAGAGCAGTCTGCTTGCAAGGAACTCTGACAAGGTTGGCAAAAGGATTGATATTCTCGATGAGAATAGCACTAAGGTCGCCAACCAAAGAGCCTGGCAGATTGTAGTTAGGCGAATGGCTGCCACCAAGGATTAAAGATCTGCCATCGAAGAGACGGCTGTTGGGATTGTTTCTGAGATACAGAGCCACAACATCCTTTCCGCCCTGATAGTGAATGCGCTGCAAACCATCGTGAGAAACAGGAATAAACTTGCTCTTGTCGTTGGTTGTGCCCGACGACTTAGCGTACCATTTCACCGAACCAGGCCAAAGTATGTCGCTTTCGCCATGGCGCATTCTGTCGATGTCGCCCTTGAGCTCTTCGTAGGTGTTGAGAGGCACATTCTTGGCGAAGTCGTCATAGCTATGTATGGTTTTGAAAAGATGGTTGCGTCCGTATTCCGTTGATGCAGCGGTGTTTACGAGATATTTCAATACCTCGTCTTGCATTTTCTCGGCTCCGTTTTGATAATGCTGGAGCTCCTTTTGCCTTGGCACAAACAGTTTGCCGGCTATGCTTGTTATACTCATTGTCTATTGTTGCTTATTTTGGCAATGTGCCTAATAACACATATTAAGGTGCAAAATTAAACCAAAAAACTGATAATGAAGAATTATTTAGCATTATTAACGAAGAGGGGGAGTAAGGGAAGAGTGAAGAGGGAAGAGTGAAGAATCCGATGGAAGTGAAGAGGGAAGAGAGGGGAGCAAGGGTAAGTGCGACAACCGAGTTGTCGCAAACTCGACCCGCAGGGCACGGTTCCCTATTTCCTCTTCCCTTAAATTCTTCGTTCTTCACTCTTCACTCTTCCCTTAAATTCTTCCCTCTTCACTAAAAAAGCCTCCAGCTATCCGAGGATGGAGCTGGAGGCTTAATAATAATCTATATAAAAATATCTTTCCAGAAATATTAGTATATTACTTTACATAAACGATAGCCAAGCGGTTTGAGGTTGTGCCCTGTACGCCCTCGCCAGTAGCCTCGTCAACAATGACGCCACGGCTCTTGAGATAGTCGGCAACAGAGTTAGCACGGCTCTGAGAAATCTTGTCGTTGATTTCCTTAGAACCCTCTGGAGAAGCTGTACCAACAACCTGTACGTGCTTGCCCTTAGCAATAGCGTTGAGAGCAACCTTTGCCTCCTTGGTAAGAGTGGTCTTTCCCTGAGCGAAGGTTACGAATACGAGGTTCTCAACCTTTACTTCGCGAGTGATGTTGTTGTCCTTAACAACCTCCTTGACTACTTCCTTAACAACCTCCTTAGGTTTCTTAGCCAACTCGCTGCGCAAATCGTTGATCTGAGCATTCAAAGCGTCAATCTCTGACTGGTCGCGAAGCTTAGCGATAGTGAAGTTGTGGGTGCCGTTAGAGTTGCCAAACTTATAGTTGAGACCGATGGTTCCCTTGAGGGTAGAATAGTTGCTGCTGTATTCAACCTCTGTGCGACCCTTTTCGTGGATGTTCCAGTTGATAGAAGGCTCTACATAGAGCTGCCATTCTTTCTGGCTACCGAAGTTGTATGCGAGGTCAATACCAAACTTCGAAGTTACTACATTTGCTTTCCATGCATCAGAAGGATGGCCAAAGGTATGACCCCATCCCAAACCGAATACAGGGATAACTTCGAAGCAACGAGGTTCGCCATTATAGCCACCAATCCAGTTGAGCACGTTGAGAGTTCCTAACAAAGATACGTTTGTTGAGTTAACGAAAGTCTTTGCTTCGTTGCTATGATGAAAATTCTTGAAGTTGAAATTGCCTTCTAAAGCCAAACCTACTACTGGAGTGAACCAACGACCTACGCGGAAACCAATGCTTGGAGTGATGTCCTTAAAGCGAGAGTGGTCGCCTGCGCCTAATGATGAAAGGCGAGTAACGGTAGACAAGCCACCATTGACACCAACGTAGATGTTGTCTGTAGTTTTACTTTCTGTAACTGTTTGAGCATTTGCCGATACTGCCATTACTGCAGCAGCAAACATTAAAATAAACTTTTTCATTTTTTCTAGTAATAAAAACGTGTTTATAAAAAAACTTGTGTATTATGTTTACGGGTGCAAAGATAGATAAAAGAAATATAACCACAAAGAGAATAGAGAAAAACTATTTACTTTGTGCGAAAAACAGTATAAAAAAATGGTAGACCACTTAGGTCTACCATTTACTTACGAGCATGAAAGGAGTTGTCTTTCCTGCTAATAGGTTTGTATTGAAATCGTTGTCGAGATAAACTCCGCCAAGTACGAGCTGCATCTGCATAACCTTTTGAGTAGCCGAATGCAGACCAAAGGAATAGCCATTAGAACTGAAGTAGGCTGAAACCTTGTGGGCACTTCCACCATAGATGACATTATAGACCACAGGCATAGGAAAAAGAATGTAGCCTATTACAGGAGTGATTTGGTAGAATCCGATCTTAGCCTTAAGAGTTGCTCCTGAAGCCTGAGAGAGAGCTGTTTTGACGTCGCCTTCTGGTAAGTCTTTGGCAATGAGCTTAGCAGGGAAGCTGTAGACAACGAGAGTGGTGTCGGCAGCATTTACTTGCCAATCAATATCCAAGGTGTCAGTCTTGTCGGTAGCGATGATTGGATTCTGTGATTCGTAAATCAAATCGCCAGAGTAACTGCCACGAATAGAATTAAGACATTGGCGAGCCTCTTCGTTTGTTAATCCTGTTTTTCCGCCATCATCATCTAAGCATGATGCGAATAAGAATGCAGAAAAGCAGCATAGTAAAAAAGCAAGGAACTTTGTTTTCTTCATTGTAGTTAATATTGTGTTTTTTATTTTGTCGCCTATATAATATATAATAGGTGTAATTTTTAATCTTTAGATTATCCTTGTGAGCACACTCTCTATATGGTCGGCTACGGTTTCGGGTTCGATGGAGTTTAGACAAGCGTAGTCGCCACGAAGGCAAGGCTTGTTGCCATAGATGCTGCAAGGACGGCATGGTAAATCCACCTGTACGGTGTCTGCCTCCTTTTGTCCCCAACCCATGAAACCGGCGAAAGGATGGGTGGCGCCCCAGACGCTAACCACAGGACACCCCACGAGCGATGCCATGTGCATATTGGAGCTGTCCATAGATACCATCACGTCGAGATGGCTCATCAATGTAAGCTCATTGCGCAATCCGCCAAGATTGGCAGAAGCATTGACGCTATTTGGATATTTCTCGACCAAAGAGTTGATGATGTCCATCTCTGACTGACCGCCTCCGAAGAAGAATATTCTGCATGATGGATGACGGCGACTGATGATGTCGACCACCTGCTCCATCTTTTCGATAGGATAAATCTTTCCTTGGTGAGCAGCAAACGGTGCTATTCCTATCCATTGCTGGAAAGCCTTTTTTTCGCCTATTGCCTCAGAGAGCAAGCGGAGGTTGCCGCCCTCTTTAGGGAATATTGACGTGAAGTTCATCTTGATAGGATAGCCCAATTTAGCAAACACGTCGGCATAGTTCTGGAACGACGTAGGCTGCTGGCGGAACACCTTGTTGTTTTCTGCTATCAGCTGACGTTTGCCATCGCGATGTTTGTCGATGTGTGCCACTTTGTATCGGTCGATGTTGAATCTCATTCTGAGATAGTCGGACCTGATGACATTGTGAAGGTCGGCCACAGCAGTGAAATTCTTTGCTGTGAGCCTACGGTATAGGGAATTCAATCCCTTGATACCCTTGTATTCGCCCTTGATGTCGGCTCCCATGAAGCTTACGTTGGGAGCTAAGTCTTGGAAGAATGGCTGTGCAGAGGGACGGCTAAGCATGGTGATGCGGATATGAGGATACTGCTGAGCCAATGAATAAACCACAGGCACAGTCATCGCCACATCACCTATTGCAGAGAACCTTATTATGAGAATGTGTTCTGTTTTCACTTCTTGTTGTTGTAGAGAACAGGGTTAGTAGAAGGGTCGTTGTACATCTTCATCTGTCGGTACACCTTCATATATTTTCTGCCGGCAGCAATGTCTTCGAGCAGTTGGTCGATAGCTGTGCCAAGGTCTACCTGCTGTTCGAGCAGCACGTTGAGCTTAGTTTGGCATTTCTGTCTGTGCTCGTCGCTGGCGTCGGTACGCTCTGCCTGCTCCTTCATGTGGTAAATCTTTAGAGCAAGAATCGACAATCGGTCGATAGCCCAAGCAGGGCTCTCGGTATTGATGCGTGCATCAGGCAACACATTAACGTCGGAATACTTCTGGCGGAAGTAAGAGTCGATTTGTTCTACCAAGTCAGTACGATCCTGGTTGCTGCGGTCGATACGTCTCTTTAGAGCAAGCGCTTCGATAGGGTCGATGTGTGGGTCGCGGATGATGTCCTCGAAATGCCACTGCACGGTGTCTATCCAGCACTTGAGATACAATCTGTTCTCAATAGAATCTCTTTCGTAAGGGTTGTTGATAGGGGTATCGATATTATCAGTAACGTGATAATCTCGAATGGCCTGGTTGAAGACCTGATTGCATAGTTCTACAAATGACATGATTATTTAGTGTAAAATTAGATTTGTATTTAAAGGTTTCTACAGTTTTTTAGCTTCACGGCAAGATTATTTTTTTAGTATTGCCGTATAGCGCTCTATATTTTGCAAAGATAGTGCAAACGAGTGCAATGAAAGCTTGCTTTCAGATTGCCGAGTGCAGCCTATCTTCTGCAAAGATAAGGAGAAAATATGAAATGACCAACTAAAAGTATACAAAAAATCATCTAAAACATGCACAAAGGTATGGTGTGTGTGCAAACAAGTGGTCTTTTTTATAGAAATTATTTGCAAATATCAAATAAAATTCGTTCCTTTGCAACCGTTTTTTAATTAGAATTTTCATTTAACCACTTAAAAATTACAATTATGTCAGAAATTGAAAGCAAAGTAAAGGCAATTATCGTTGATAAACTTGGTGTAGAGGCTTCAGAGGTTAAGCCAGAAGCAAGCTTCACAAACGACCTTGGTGCAGACTCTTTGGATACAGTAGAGCTCATCATGGAATTTGAGAAGGAATTCGGTATCTCTATTCCAGACGATAAGGCTGAGACAATCCAGACTGTAGGTGACGCTATCTCTTACATCGAGGCTAACGCTAAGTAATATTACGTCTTGATGGAATTAAAGAGAGTAGTAGTAACAGGTCTCGGTGCCGTAACTCCGTTAGGAAATACTCCTGAGGAGACTTGGGAAAGCCTCCTTGCTGGTAAGAGCGGTGCTGCGCCTATTACCCATTTCGACGCTTCATTGTTCAAGACTCAGTTTGCATGCGAGGTTAAGAACCTTAACATCAATGACTACATTGATCGCAAGGAAGCACGCAAGCTCGACCGTTACACTCAGCTGGCAATGATTTCTGCTATGCAGGGTGTAAAGGATTCAGGACTCGATTTAGAGAAAGAAGACTTGAACCGCATTGGAGTTATCTACGGTGTGGGAATTGGTGGTATTAAGACTTTCGAGGATGAGGTTTCATATTATGGTGCTCATCCTGAGAATGGTCCTAAGTTCAACCCATTCTTCATCCCTAAGATGATTGCCGACATTGCATCTGGTCAGATTAGCATCCATTTCGGCTTCCATGGTCCTAACTACACAACAACAAGTGCATGTGCTTCTTCAACCAACGCTTTGGCTGCTGCATTCAACCATATCCGTTTGGGTAAGGCTAATGTAATCGTTTCGGGTGGTGCTGAGGCAGCTATCTGTGCATGTGGTGTTGGTGGTTTCAATGCCATGAAGGCTCTTTCTACCCGCAATGATGATCCTGAGCACGCAAGCCGTCCATTCAGCGCAAGTCGCGATGGATTTATTATGGGTGAGGGTGCTGGCTGTATCATCCTTGAGGAACTTGAGCATGCTAAGGCTCGTGGTGCTAAGATTTATGCTGAGATGGTTGGCGAAGGCGAAAGCGCTGATGCTTATCACATCACAGCTTCTCACCCAGAGGGACTTGGTGCAAGGCTCGTTATGCAGAATGCACTCGACGACGCAGGCTTAAAGCCAGAGGATATTGACTACATCAATGTACACGGTACATCTACACACGTAGGCGACATCTCTGAGGCTAAGGCTATTAAGGACGTGTTCGGCGACGCTGCTTACAAGCTCAACATCAGCTCTACAAAGAGTATGACAGGTCACCTTCTTGGTGCTGCTGGTGCAGTAGAGGCTATGGTCTGCATCCTTTCTGTAAAGAACGATATTGTACCTCCAACTATCAACCATGAGGAGGACGACCAGGATCCTGAGATTGACTATAATTTGAACTTTACGTTCAACAAGGCTCAGAAGCGTGAGGTGCGTGCTGCATTGAGCAACACCTTCGGTTTTGGTGGTCATAACGCATGCGTTGTTTTCAAGAAGTATGCTGAATAATATCATTGATAGAATAAGGCTCCCTTTCCGTAAGGAGAAGGAGCTTTATTCTTCTTTATACGACATCATCGGTTTCTATCCACACGACATCAGTTACTACAAGCTTGCTTTGATGCACAAAAGCGTTATGCGACGCAATGCAAAGGGTAAGCCAGTAAACAATGAGCGACTGGAGTTTCTCGGCGATGCCATTCTCGACGCTATTGTCGGTGATATCGTTTATCAACATTTTCCGGGCAAACGTGAAGGTTTTCTTACCAATACACGAAGCAAACTCGTACAGAGAGACACTTTGAACAAGCTTGCCCAGGAAATGGGAATCAACCAGCTTATATTAAGTTCGGGCCATACGTCGTCACACAACAGTTATATGGGCGGCAACGCATTTGAGGCATTGGTGGGTGCAATATACCTCGACCAGGGCTACAATGCTTGCATGCGCTTTATGAATAAGCGCATTTTGGCTCAAATGATAAACATCGACAAGGTTGCCTACAAAGAGGTAAACTTCAAGAGTAAGCTAATAGAATGGAGTCAGAAAAACAAGGTTAGACTCACTTACGAACAGGTGTTGCAGGAAAAGGATAAGAATGGCAACCCAATCTTTGAGTTCAAGGTTGTGCTCGAAGGTGTTGAGGGCTGCGCAGGTAGAGGCTTTAGCAAGAAAGAGAGCCAGCAGCTTGCCAGCAAGCTTACGCTCGACAAGCTAAAGAAGAAACCACAATTCATCGACGAGGTGTTTGCTGCTAAGGCAAACCGCACAAAGATGGAGGAGGAACCAGTACAGGCAATTCCCGATACTGAGGTGAAACAAGATTTCTTGATCACTAAGTTGGAACCAGCTACAGAGTCGCCTGCCACTATAGCTAAGGAAGAGAAACCAACAGAAGTTGCAATGCCGACAATAAAGAGTGCACAGACTTCTGACGAAGAATTTGATTTGAGCGACATATCTGCAAAGCCACAATCGCGCGAAGACATTATTGCCGCCGCCGAAGAAATGGCTTTTGCTGAAGCTGAATAAAACATCAGCTATAAATGAAAAAAGGTAAGAAAGATGAGGATAATCCCCACTTTCCTACCTTTTTTACTTTTTATCCTTTTTACCTATTATTATTTTCTACTATTATTATTTTTACCCTTTTACCCTTTTACCCTTTTACCCTTTTACCTTTTCCCTATCTCGTATCTAAATCCTATATTCAGATTAAAGTTGAGCGGTTTTTCTTTGTAGATGGTGTTGAGCGACGAGTTGTCGTCGAAGAAATAGCTCAAGCCAGGCTCTGCATAGATGCCAATGTTGTCGGCAATCTTAAACTGTAAGCCTACGGCAGCATTAGCAGACAGCTGTAATGGGCGTGAGTGGATGTTCTGCTGCTCAGTCTTCTTTACATTGCCTTCTATCACGAAGTCTTTGCTCGTTTTGCCATTTACGCATTGTTCGGCAAGAATGCCAGTTGCAGCATAGAGGTCGAAGGCACCATACGATAAAGCCTTGTATTTCAGACTTAGCGGAATACCTACGTAGTCGAGATTCTGACTGCCCGAGATGAAGTTTGTAGATGTTCCATCTTTCATGTCAGACGACAAACGAGTGTAGCTGACACCACTCTCGAGGCTTAGCCTGTCAGAGAGAGCATAAGCAATGTTTAAGCCTATGCGCACAGGAAGATGGTGTTTGTATTCAGTTTTCACCTCTTGTCCCTGGTTGTAGATGCCAATGCCGAGCATCGGACTTCCCTCCCAATCGTAGCCATCAGAACCGGTAGCAACAATAAGGTCGGCAATAGAACGAGTGTTAACCGATGTGCCAGCAAGTCCTGTAGCGCTTGTTCCGATTTGCCATTTCGATGTACGGCTGTTGGCTTTCCGCACATTGTTGAAATCTTCTTTAGCCCAGAGGTCTTTATAATTCTCGTTGTGGGCAGATTCCTTTTGGCTTTTGGCTTTTGGCTTCTCTTTGTTGGCAGTTTTCTCTTCGTTGGCTGTTGCTGTGGCAATATTGTTGTAGTTCGCTGTGCTCTGTGATTCAGCAGTTGCTACGTTTTCAGGAGCGTTGTTTATGCTTTGCTCACCATTTGCATCTCCATTTACTTCTCTATGTGCTGCAAGAAGCTTTTGCGTGTTTTTTATAGTATTATCTTCAGTATCTTTGCCGATAGATGAATTGTTATCTATATCTAAATCTTTATTATCACTAATTGGATTGCTATATTGTTGTTTTGTTACTGTTTTTTGTGATGCTGAATTATCGGCAAGAGTAGGAGTAGTATCATCAGAGTTGTAGAAATAAAAACCAACAACGAAAGCCAAGCATGCAGCCACGGCAATGCCTACAGCACGCTGAAATCTATGCTGGAAGATGGTTGCGCCATTGGTGGTCTGCTTGTTGTCACCATTTGCTTCGCCCATGCTCTTAGGGCCTATTCCTTTAGAGCTTATTTCCTTAGAGATATTATCCCACAAGCCCTCAGGAGCATCTATCTCGTAGTTGCCCATGCGGTCGTGAATATCTTTTTGCCAGTTGTTGCTCATATTCAAATGGTGTTGATGGTTTTATATTGATTGATTTTCTTGGCGAGAATCGCCTTAGCCTTATGTAGTTGTGAAGCCGAAGTGTTGACCTTTATTCCGAGCAGTTCGGCAATCTCCTTATGACTTTTATCTTCGATGACATAAAGGTTGAACACCGCTCGATAGCCATCCGGAAGTTCGCGGATAAACTGATAAATAACATCCGTAGGAATTCCCTCGGTTTCTATCTCGTCGTCAGCAAGCTTGTCGTCATAGTCGGCAATATCAACGAGGGCGGCATTGCAATTCTTGCGTATGAAAGCCAAGGCTTCGTTTAGCGTAATCCTTGCCATCCATGCTCGAAGCGAGCCTTCTCCTCGATATTCAAAGTTGTTTATAGAAGAGAATATCTTGATAAAAGACTCCTGTAAGACGTCTTTCGCATCATCGTCGTTAGCAACATATCTGGAGCTTAAAGCCGCAAGATAGCGCACGTGCTGGCGATAGAGCAGCTCTTGAGCCGCTTTATCGCCTTTGTGCACTTTCTGTAGCAACTTTTCTTCTTCTGTTGCCTTCTTCAACGATTTTCTAAATATTCTCATAAACCTTATTAGTCTATTCTGCTACACATCGGCAGTCTTTCTTCCATGACCTTAGCCTTTGCCGAGTGCATTTTTAGCGAAACATCCAGCGACTTCTTACCGCTAAACGATTGCCAGTTGAGGCGTAGTTTCACTTTGTCGCCATGATTCTTGTATAGTGAGTTAAGGTCGAAAGCCACGAGAGCATCTGCATAACGGCCTTGCAAGTCGCCATTGGCATTATGGCGGAGAGTGAGCTCGTAGACATTGTCCTTGTTGGTTCCTGTCACAAGGTTTATCTCATGCTTTGAGCCATTTCCCCATATTGTGCGAATGCGGAGAGTGATGTAGCCATCTTCAGCCACGGTAACCCAGTCGCGTACAATCTCTATAGGATCGTTGCCAAAAGTCTTGTCGTCGTTGTCGCCAGTAGTGGCAACAGGCAACTTGGTGCGGATGCTGTCAATCCAGTTTACCTTAACATTCTTCACTCCTCCGTTAGAGCCCGATTCCTCATTGTAGTTTACCAATGCTCTAACAGTCTTTTCACCAAAAGGAGACGACTTTAGGTTTGTTGGCACAAGTGTGGTAACACTATCCAACTGCATATAGAAGCCGTTTGCGCCCTGAGGATAAACGGTGACGAGAGCCGTAGGGCGTCTTACTTCATCATAATCAGAATCTATATCGCAAGAAGTTAGCGATACTAATGAAGCCATAATGCCCACTACCCAAATATACAAACTAAACTTTTTCATAATTCTTTGATTTTTATGTTCATTCTATCTATTAAATAGCATGAACATAAAAATCTTGCCTCGTAACAACATATTTTTTTCACTATACAATAATATAGTGCTGTTTTTCTACTTCTGCAAAGTCTTTTTTATGTGATTTTTCTATTTTAGCTACGCCTTCTTTTAGGGATTTTTTCTATTATAGTTATGCCTTCTTAGTTATGCGAGCCAGGAAGTTGTAGTCATCGGTCTGCTCCACCAATTCAGCATAAAAACCACATTCGGCAGCTTTTGCTGCGAGAGTTTCGAAGTCGATGTACAGCCAAGGGAACTCCTCGCCCTTAGTGCGCTTATATTGCATCTGGTATTTCAGCTCGCCATAATATCCATCCCCCTCAGGCAATTCTATTATGCCATCTTCGGTTTCAAAGATGTAGCAGATGTCTGTAGAGTCGACAAGGAGTTGACCGTCAGGCTCCATAATCTCGGCAATATGAGCAAAGAACTTAGGTAGCTGGCTGATGGTGCCAACAATGCCGATACCATTCATCAGCATCAGTATGGTGTCGAACTTCTCGTTTATGAGCCAGAAGTCTTGTTCTCTTGCATCTTCCACACCTCTAAGCTTCATTGTTTCTACAGCCAAAGGCGAAATGTCGATAGCCACAACCTTCTTTCCCATATCCTGCAAAGCAAGACTATGGCAACCAGCTCCTGCACCAACGTCGAGGATGTTGCCTTTAGCCATAGTTAGTGCCGTCTGCTCCAACTTTGGCATTTCTTCGTATTCACGATACAAGGTGTCGACAGGAATCTCGTCCTCATCAAAATCTGGCGAGAACACACGCAGTCTTCCTGCTACACCATTCTTATAATAGTCGGCTATTGCCATTCCCATAGGGTCTTTTTCTTTCTTCATAGTGCCTGCAAAGTTATGCTGTCTTTTGCTATTTTCTTACTATCTTATGCAAAGATACAAAAAAATATCACCATCAACTTAATTTTTCATCCACTTGTTTCTTATAAGGATAAAACAACCTTCTTATAAGAATTAAATAACATTATAACAACAATTAAACTATAGGAGATTATCATTATGAAGACTAACGAAACTGCACAGAAGAGAGTATTCAATCTTGTTATCGTCGACGAATCGGGCAGCATGAGCATCATTCATCGTGAGGCATTGGCTGGAATCAACGAAACCATCACCACATGCCAGCAGATGATGAAGGCACACCCTGATATGGAACAGCGACTAACCTTGATTACTTTCGATAGCGACCACTTCAAGGTTCACTACGACAATGTGAATGCCAACAAGGCTAAGCAACTGACCAAGAGAGACTATCAGCCTGGTGGCGCTACTCCGCTCTATGATGCTATAGGCAAGGGTATTGCGAAGATGAATGCGCAGACCATAGAAGCTGACAACGTGTTGGTGACCATCATCACCGATGGCGAAGAGAATTGTTCAAGTGAGTATAACCTGCAGATGGTGAAAAACCTCATAGAGAAGCTGAAGAAGCAGAATTGGACTTTTACTCTTATCGGCACCGACAACCTTGATGTTGAGGGAATGGCTGGAGCTATGGCTATCGACAATCATCTTGCGTTCACCGAAGACGAAGAGTCAACAAAAGCCATGTTCTGTCGTGAGCGTAAGTCGCGTGCAAGATTCAATAAATGCTGTAGCGATGGCGTAGTAATGCCGTCAGCATCTTATTTCGATGAAGAATAATAAAGCAAAAAACTTCCCTTCTTATTTCGAGAAGGGAAGTTTTTTTTATTTAAATTTTAATCTAATGATATTCCTGTTGCTTCTAAGATGTCTTTTGAGCTAAGTCCCATAGCTTTCATTTTCTCAGCAATAGCCAATGCTTTTTTTTGCTCGCCTTGTTCAATACCTTGTTCAATACCTTGGTCAATACCTTGTTCAATACCTTGCTCAATACCTTGCTCAATTCCTTGTGCCATTCCTTGTGCCATTCCTTCAGCATATCCATCCTCGCGGGCACCCTGAAGCACAGAGATAGTATCGCGATACTTTCTCAGTCCCTCGTCGTATTTCATGCGCTCTTGTCTTGAAAGCGCAGCTACATCGGCTATATCTTCCAGTTTCTTGAATACTGCATTCTGTGCAGCCCAAGGTAGTCTTGTCAATGTTTCCATATTCTTCAATACAAAAATCCAACGTTCAAATTCATTTTCACACTCATCAGCCTCCTTATTAAACAAAGGTAGCTGCATATATGTCATGCGTATCTTGTCAGAAAACTCATCATTTGTTTCTTTATCTTTCAACACGACATCTGTTCTGAACTTTTGTTTAAAGTCCATAGGACAGAAGTTGAGAAAGGCTACAAGATACACAGCATCTATGCCATAGTTCCATCCCGATCCTCTTTCGCCTTGGCGAGCTATTGCCTCAGAGACATAGTAGATACTGCGGTTCTTGAAATAAGGTTGCGACTTATTTTGCATCTCCACAATAATCTTCTTGCCCTCATCGGTCTCACAATAGATATCATAGATTAGCGAGCGGTCGTCTTCGTACAGAGCAGGCTGCTCTTTGTCGAGAAAACTAAGGTTCACGATATGTTCCTCGCCTGCCAACAAGTTGTTGAGGAAGTCGAGCAACAGAGGTTTTGATATCTCCTGACCGAAGATTCGCTTAAAGCCTATGTCGGTAAAAGGATTTATGAATTGTGCCATAGCTATGTGGATAAGTTATTCTTTTTGCAAAAATAAGCAATTCACTCAACACATCCAAATTCTTTAGATTTTTTTTACTAAGCATAATCATAAACTAATTAAATTGATATTATATCGTTGCTCTAAATGTAATTATTTTATCTTTTATCTATATTTACCCCATTGTGTGTGGCAATAGATAGGCAGTATTGCTTGGTTTTATATAGTAGTCGTCGTAAGCATTTTCTATTGCAGCCATAATACGAGTTTCGGCATTGTTCTCCCACATTCTGAATTCCACATCCTCCTCATATCCATGAGCAAAAGCTTTTAGCTTATCGATGTTGAAATCAGAGCTCATCACTCCCACCATCTCTCTTTCTGCATCCACAGCATTACATACTTGTTCTACATGGGCAGGGATCATCATGCAAGGTTTGCCCATGTACAGAGCTTCGCATACACTCTCAAAGCCGGCAGTAGTAGCATAAGCCTTGCAGCCAGCCATATATTTAAGGAATTTCACATCGTTGATACGATGAAAAGTCAGAGTGTTGTCAATCTTTAGTTCTTCTGGCGCATCTTTCTTATCCCAAAAGAAATGAAGACGAGTGTGTGGATTCTTATAGTGCCAAGCTTTCACATCCTCTGCAAATCCTGCATTTAGAATGTAGCCCATAATATAGTCGCCATGATGGCGAACTACAGTCTTTGCCTCTTCGCGAAGCAATGGTGGCACAACCTTTATGCCATGCACAGGTGTGTCACTATTGTCGCGGATAGAGAGAGCCAACTTCGAAGAGGCTCCAATGCAAGTGATTTGAGTAAATAGTTTCAATAGATATTCAGGTAAAGGATATTTCTTCGGCATCTGGAACGATGGGTGAAGAAAAAGGTATTGATGAGCTATGCAAACCTCAGGAATACCAAAATGGAAGAGGGAATAAGTGATTCCACACAACACCTCGTAGAAGTTGATAATGATATCAGCCCCACTTTTCTCGATTTGTTTTCTTATAAAATTGATGCTTGATAGATATGAAGGTATCAACAATGAGTTGTAACCAATAGAACGCAACAGGTTAAACCTGCGATTATCCTTTGATGGTAAGAAGTTTGGACTTAAAAACATCTCTACCGGACTTTCTATCTGAGTCTTGAAAAACTCAGGAATTTCTCTGTTCTTACTCTTTCCTACCAACACCTTTACAACTTCATGCCCTTCGCGCAGTAACTGTTGCTTTAGAGCCAATGCTTGGGTCAGGTGTCCTCTACCTTCCCCTTGAACTACAAAAATTACCTTCATCTTTTCTACATCTTATATATTGTTATCATTATGTCCTCCTTCTTTTCGTTGCAAAGATATTCTGTCTATGTTGCAAAGTAATGATGATAGGGTGAAGAAAGGATGAAGATAATGATGAATGAAGAAAAGTTATAAAAACAAAGCCACCGAAGACAAAATATCTTCGGTGGCTTTTATAATTATGCTCTTAGATTATGGAAACTACTAATCTTCCCAAAACAAAGAACTTTTTGAGTCAGCTTCTATTATTGTTTCAGTTCCTGTTTCTGTAGCGTCACCTCCTGTTATCCCTTCGAGTAAGTTATTCCTCTCGTCAGTTGCAGTTACAGAACCAGCCAACAACGAAGTTTCAGCTTCTGTTGTTATAACATTTATGATAGGCTTTATATATGTCTTTTTCATTGTTTTTTTGTTATAATTATTATAGTTTGCAATTGTAACTTACTTTACGATAACCTTTTTAACCATTCCGTTTGCCATCTTTACGATGTTTACACCCTTTGTTATGCTATTCAAGCGATTACCTTGTATATCGTAGATGGCAATGGCAGCAGAAGTATTTATATTATCAATAGCTGTAGGCACATCGCTAATGTCGTAGGTTATAGACTTAGCTTGGCTTCCCTCTAGCAATTGCAAATATGCACGCATACCCTTGATAATGTTTTGTCCGCCTGTTGCGTGATAGAACTTATTATTTGATATAAAGAAAGCACCTGTAGGGATATTACCAGCAGTATAAACACCCACGAAATTGATTCCGTTGCCAATCTGTGTAGGAGTCTTTGTGTCAACATCTACATTCTCTACCTCTATTTTATTAACAGCTTCATTCACTCTTATCATATATGGTTTTCCAGCCTCTATACTATTAGCCGTAGCGAAGCGTAAATGTATGTTTCCATTAGCGTCTACTTCTGTATCATTGGTAAGTTCCTTTACCTCCCATCCTACAGGTATCTCCATATTGAAAGGCAATACCAATGTGTTCCATTTAGCATCAGCCTTGATGGTGCGGTTTACAGTTACGGATGTATAATAGTCTGTCTGTGCAGTCAACGCATTATCGGTTTCGTTCATGGTGAGTTCGTTGCCGATGAATGTCATATGGAAATCGTCTGCCTTAAACCATTTGCCATTGTCGCTACACAAGGAAATTTCTGCCTTATGGTCTGTTACATTATATTCTCCACTTACCAAAGCCATAGTTCCAGGACCCACAGCAGCAGTCGTTGCTGTTTGTCCGTTTACTGTTAAAGCAATATTGTTTCCTGCCTCCATAGCTACAAGAGCCGAAACCATATACTTACCATTAGGAATATCAGTAACGTTTTGTGTCAATGGTTTTACAGCGTTATCTCCATCCCATGTATTAAAGAGATGAGAACCATCTGCTCCTAAAGTAGTATAAGTTGCATTATCCTGTAATGTCACCTTTGTTTCCCAGCCCGATGTTGCACAAGTCCAACCTGCCATGTCGCCATATTCAAAGTTTGGATTTACTATAGCGAAAGTCATATCAGCATTCTTTGTGCGCTGTTTCTTTACAGCAGCATTTAGCTGTGCATACATCTCTTTCATTTCAGCCTTGCCATCACCGGTATATGAGCCAGCCTCTATACCATTTTCATATTCTGACAAATCAATAGATGCTCCTGCGTTGTCGGTGAGAGTAGCAGCCTTTGTTTTTATATCCTCAGCAGCAAGTTTTATGCGTCCGTTTGCCACGTTGCATATATACTTTACCCTGAAATTATCAGCCTTGAAGAAACAACCTTTAGTATGCATATATTTATCATACTTTTCTCCACTACCACCAACAGCTCCGATGGTAATATTTCCGTCTTCTACCAAGAACTGAAGAGTAGCTTCTGTAAACTTGCCTTTATTTTCTGCAACTATTGCTTTGTGGCTATTGTTTCCGATAAGGAATACTGATCTTCCATCAAAAGAAGTTAGCAAAGCCTTCACCTCATATAGTCCGTTCTTAACACCACTTATCGTCTGATATACATAAGGAGCAGTAGTCTCATTATCTCCATTATAAGAGTTGAACAGATGTTCGCCATCGCAGCCTTGTGATGTATATGTATTATTACTATTAGCCTTTACTCCAACATCTTGTTTTGTCAAATCAGAACCCCATCCTGTCATGTCGCCAGTTTCGAAGCTTGGGTTTTCTATCAATGCTGTCATGTCGCCAGAAGGCTCGTTATTCAACGAAGCTATGAGAGCACGCTTATAAGCTGCATCTACCTGTTTGCAGAGTACCTCAACGTCTTCATCCGACTTAATGTTGTTCTCATTGTAGCGATATATAACGCTTGAAATGTCGTAAACTTCCTTACCAGCATCGTTTAGTTGCTGTACCTTAGCCCATGTTTCATTCACACGCTTTGCCACTTTATTCTTGAAGGTTATGTAAGGGTCGATTTCTGTATCGTCACCATCACCATAGTAGTAAAGTTGGATATTGCTAACGCCAAGTTTACAAGCTCTCTTATAATTATATTTAGCTGATTGAAGATATAATTCTATTTTGACATCAGTATTTTCAGACAATTGTATAGGTTCAGATTTTAGCAAATAGTTGCCTTGGAAGAATAGAGCTGATACATCTGACGCAGAGCTAATAGTCCTATCATTTGGTATTGTAACTTGTGTGGTAGTACCATTTTCTTGTGTAAATGATAGCCAAGAGTCTCGATTATGATCTGTAGTTGAACTAATGCCAGTTAAAGCAGATTGCTCTCTATAACATGCGTTTAGTGATACTATATATTTACCTATTGGTAATTTTGTAATTGTTTGATTTACATTAATGCCTTCTGGATTATCATACAATGCAGCTGAATGGTAACCAGTTTCGCTACCTGTATTCTCACCTCCGAAAGTAGGAGTTACAGTCGACGACCACCATCTTTGTGCATAAACTTTTCCGCTATTGTTAGGATCGTTCCATCCAGCCATTTTGCCAAAGTCGGCACCTTTTACCAAAGGAGTGATATTAAAAGGTTCAGCTGCAGAAGCTTGATGAACCATTATTTCTTTAAGTTTTGCTTCTGTAAGGATAACCCATTTTTGTTTGTCGTTGTTAGCATTGTAAACAACCGACTTTACGAGGTTGTTATCACCTGTAGAAGCCAAGGCACCAGCATCACATCTAATAATATATTGGTATTCTTTGCCTGCCACCTGTTCAAAAGTCCAGGTGTTGTTGTTTCCATTATCCATATAAGGCTCCGCTTCAGCCGATACAGAACCCTGAATAGAATTTATTCTGTATTTACCATCAACCAAAGTGAGTGTCAATGGCATTGCCGACACAGCCTCTACGGCATGTGTACCCCAATTTGCGCCTGCCTGAAGATACTTCTTTGTAGACAAGTTCATAAGGAAACAAGTTTCGCCCGATGCAGCAACTTCTTCTGCGCTATTGCCAACTATTTCTTGCGCAACTGCTGTTGCCGATTCTGGCAATGTATAGTCGCTATTTGTTGCAGGAGTACCATTAGGATCGGTAATAGTAAAGTTCACAGTCAGAGGATAATGGTCAGAAGCTGTAAATGATGTGTCGTGCAAGAAATTGTTAGCTTTGATTTTTAAAGGCGATTTTGAATTTTCTATCCAGAAAATCTTGTCTACCACTTCTCCCATCTGTGGCCCTTTGTCGCCTATCATAATTGCAGGGTCGCCAAGATTTGGATATGCTCCGTTGCGTATCAATTCTATCCATGCGTCATGAATAGTGAAGTTGTCAACGGCATTGATAGGGTCGATAAGTTTTCCCTTAACATTATCACGAGTATATCGGCAGTTCGTATCACCAAGGATTAGAATGTTGCGTCCATTGTCATGGCTCTTAATATATTCCACCAACTGTGTCAACTGCTTTTCTCGTGCTTGGATATCTTTTGGGTCATCCTCAGCGTCCATGTGAAGACAATAGAAATCGAATTCCACACCAGGAGCTATTGTTATAGTGTAATATCGAAATCCTTTATCAATAAGTCCGTCAGCACCATGGTCAGTTTCTCCATAGTGGTCTTTCCATTTCACTCTGGTTTCATTACTAAATTTCCAACCCGTTTTTTTAGTAAGCAATAACCCCAATCCGTCTGTTGAATTTGAAAGTCCGCTAACTTTACCTCCATGGGTTCCTGCGTAATACAAATCAGAAATAGGAGCAATAAGATAATCATGAAAATTGAAGTCTTCAGACATCGCTACAATATCCCAACCCTTTGTTCGGGTTTCGTTGCCAATAGCCTTAGCTCCTTCTTCTTCCTTGCCATCAGGATTTACATTAATACCTAGAATTTTGTTTGGCAGTCCATCAACATTCAATGTTGTTGCATTGAATGAGTAGCTTCTTTGTGCAAATGCGCTATTTGGTGCCAATAGTGTAATTAATGCAAAAGAAGCAATGAATAGTTTTTTTAGCATAAATATTTGTAAATTATATAAATAAAAAACGTTAGAATCATTTATTGCATACAGCTCTTATGCAGAAGCCGTAGGCGCGGTTGGCACTCCATCTGCCACTAAAGCCTGTGAAGTTGAGGTTGTAGGCTGCAGAGGAATATTCGTCTGACAAAGAGCTTGTCCAATAATAGCCTGTGGAGCCAACGTTGATAGGAGCGTTGCGCCATTGACCGGCAGCAGGAAGGAATATCTCTTTGCCCGAAGGACCAACTATGCGATATCCGTTCACCTCCTTTTGTGCAGTCCATGTCCATGTGCAGTTCTTTGCCAACTCCTCCACCTCGTTGATATTAGGCATGCGCCATTCTCCTTTCCATATTGCTGTTGCAGCATCATATTCTGTGCCAGCTATATCCTTAGGCAAATCTTTGTATGCGCCATTCTCTGCATACACGTAGTTTTCTTCCGTATAGCTGTCCTTTGTTGCTGTCTCGCCCCATGCAAAATAGTTGCCATATTCCTCAGGTGTCGCAGCTCCGATGTTGCATGTGGCCCAAAGCACACTCAGTCCTAAGTCTACATATTCGTGTTCCTCCACAGCATCCTCGAACTTTATGCTGTCGACCGAAGCCACATCTATGCGCAGAGGAGTTCGTCCGTCGCGGTAAACCACCATCTGCTTTTCCTGTGCCATAGTTACCAAAGGCAGACACATCAATATAGCTAATAATAAGTTTCTCATATAAAAGATAGAAAACATAGGCTAATCAAGGGTAGGAGAGAAAGCCTACCACTTGACTGTGCCTGTGTTGAAGTTAGGGATTAGAAGTTCTTGTGTGGTTTAGCAAATACGTCAGATCCATCTGCATATTCGTCGCCAGCAATGCCAACACCGGTACCATTACCTTTAGATGCAGAAACACGTGTGCGTTTTCCAAACACATACTTGTAGTTCTGGTTTAGTATAGCCTTCTGCAAATCTATGCCGCCACAGTTTTTGTCCATACAGTAGTCGTAGAACATGACACCTGTTTTGCCAGAAACATTTGCCAACAGATTTACGGTTGCTGGGTTCATGGTTTTAGCAGCGTCCTTTGGAGAAGCGCCAGTTTCTTTAACCATGCTGACAAAGTTGAAATAGAATTTATTAGTAAAATCAGCTGCAGACTTCTCTAAGCATTCTTTTATGTTATTTTGCTTTGTGTTATAGTTACTCTGCGAATAGTTGTCTTGGATATGTATACCGCAAACAGAAGCAGCGTTAGTCTTATAGATAGTAGCATCGAAGATAGTGTTGTCTTCCCAGTTGCGTATCACACCACCATATACTGGCGATGTTGCACTTTGTGAAGTGCCATAATAGTTGCGAGTTAGGAAAAGAATCTTTCCACGACAGCTACTAAGGCGCAAAGGCTGACTTATATCTGTGATGAAATATCCTGCACGGCTTCCTGTTATTGAAGCGTCTACAGTAGAAGCATCTTTATATGTACCATCCACATAGTCGCGTATAGACTTCTGCCAAGCACAACCATTATCATCTTGAGAGTAATCTTTGCTTTTATTTCCTATTGTTATAAGAGATTTTGGTTTTGAGTTTTCTTTGTTTACCACTACGATAATAGTCTCGGTAGGATTCTTTTTTACATAGCTTACCAGATAGTCCATAGCGTCTTTAAACAACACCTTGGTATTTACTATACCATGGTAAATGCTCACTGTAGCAGTAGTAGGAGCATTAGAAAGACCTATGTAAGGAACACGGATATCGAAAGCGCGCACTCCAGCTTCCAGCTGTTCGTTGAAATTTTTCGATTGGCATTGTGCTGAACTAGTTGATGTATTATATGTTGCAGCATCGTGTGTACCAGGTATGCTCAATCCATGTAGCCATGTGTTGCCAGGGATCGTAGACATCCAGTTGCCCTTGCGAGCAGTAGCAGCAGCACCGAAGTTCACCTTCTTATAATAAGGCTTTGCAGCAGCTCCTGCAAGGTCTTTACCATCAGGTCCTTTCACTTTTATAGTCTCTGAGGCATTACCGATATCAGTAGAAGTGCTCTTTGTATAGAAATTGCCATCAGTATCCTCGATAGTTACTGTTACGCCACCCTTCAGCATCACAGGTAACACATAGAAGCGAGCAGTCTTTGCGTTGGCAGCAATATTCTGCATGTTTATAACTTCACTTCTTGTAGAATAGCTGTAGTCTGTTGCGTCGTTGGCAGAAACTGTTATTGCATTATTGTCGATGTCGTAGACAATTTTGCCAGCCAAATCCACACCGCTATTGCTTCTCAACGACACGCTCTTTGGAGTAACGCCAAGAGTGCTCAAGTTTACCTCAACAACAGAACAACAATGGTTAAAGTCGAAGCTAACGTGCTTATCTTCGTTTACCTTTGCTTTGGTTGCCATATATGCACCCATAGCTCCATTGTCTACATTCTCTGTGTAGTCTTGTTGAGCATATACCATAGATGTAACCTTGGCTCCATTCCATCCGCTAACAGCAGCTGCAGGATAGAATACATAAAAGTTCTCGTTGCCTGTAAGGTCTTTATCAAATTGTTTCTTTCCGTCAACAACACCAAATTCGCATCTTGTACCATTGATAGTTGTTGGCTTGTACTTATAAGACAAAGTTCCATCACTGATACTCACTATATCTGTTGTGCTCCAGCTACTGAACTCACCATTGGTGATGGTGCTTCGTGTGTTGTTAGCCATATCGCCGTCAAATCCTTCTGTATCGAGAACATCAAGTTCGTTGCCGATATTTCCGCTAAAGTCCGATACTATAGTGGCGTCATTTCTTCCACCTTCGTTACTTGGTGTGAAGTCCTCATTGCTACAAGCAGTTGTCATAATGCCTGCTGCCATGAGATACATATATTTCTTTAAGTTCATATTATTCTAACTCTTTAATAGTTGTAATGCTTATATATATAAAATATGTGTACTCAAGATTTCTATTTTTTTATTCCCACATATCGAAAACCTTGGCAGTCATCTCCTCGCCACCCTCAGGATCTTTTGTAGAAGGTTTGTCAAGTTTGCTTTGTGTTTCTCCACTTACATACAATAAGCTGTTTTCTAACTCTGTTGCCAAAACACTAATGTTTGGAGTTATATATGTCTTCTTCATGTTATTCATTATTTCTTTATTTTATTTCTTTATTACTTTCTTACCGTTTACGATATAAACACCCTTCTGAGCCTTTGCCACTCTGCGTCCGCTGAGGTCGAAGATTTCAGCCTTTGTGTTGTCAGAATTGATTTCCTTAATGCCTGTAGCTTCGCCGTCGAATACCACCTTGATAGCCTTAACCTTTGCATCCTGAGCAGGGATGAAAGCACGGAATGGTTTAACGGTTGGCTTCACTTCGCCTACAAGATAGAAAGCTACACCCTGAGTAGCAGGATGGTTCTGCAATACGAATGAACCAACAGGAGCCTCTGTGTTTTGGTAAACACCTGTGAGGTTGCCGTTTGTGTTGATCTGTGATGCTGATGTTTCAGCCACACTAACATCAGATGCTGTGTATTCACCAGCCTTTGTTACCAATACAGGCTTGTTGGCAGCAAGCGATGTTACAGCTGAACCTACAAGCTCGCCATCAATCACATTAAGTTCGCCATCCAAAGCGTATGCCTTGCCATCTGTAGGCAACTGGGCAGCGAATGGAAGAACCAATGTTCCAAACTTGCCATCTGCAATAGCCGTCATAGTGTATGTAGCCTTTGTTGCCTCAAAGTTCTTTGTTGCAGTAAATGGATAACCATCTGTGAGCACGAGGTTAGCACAAGTGCCGTCCTTAACAATATTGTTGTCAATACCACTCAAAGAGTTTACGCTATTTGTATATACAAGACCATTCTTGTTGGTAGCCTTTATTGCTACAGTACCATTAATAGTAGCTTTAGTAAGATCCAAAATAGGAGTTTCGTTTGTTAGCTCATTTGCTACATCGTTAGCTTCCCATTTTCCATAGTAATAATGTACGCCATTCTCTACTTGATCATAAGTCTGACCAACATAGTACAAGAACATACCACTTGCCTGAGCCTCGTTGCCACGGCTGAAATCATCACTTACTGTAGACAATTGAATAGCAATTTCGGTATTGGTATTATCAGCATCGCACCAGTAGTTCAAATTGTTGAAAGTCCATCCATAGCCAGCATTGCCGTTTGCGCGGTTGTTGGTTCCTTCTGTACCATCAATATTTACGTTACCACCAGTATTGCCAGTCTTGGTGTTGGTTGAAGATACCACGTCGCCCATCTTGATATTTGCAAAAGCCTTATCTGTGAAGGTACGTACGGCAGTCTTCAGCAGATATTTTCCTGAATAAGGAACTGTAATCGCTTGCGTACGTGCATATTCTCCAGAGTTCTGTACGAATACGGTCTTTTTACCGCCTGACCAATGGTCGGTGTTAGGTTTGGTCAAACGACCTGAGCCAAGCCATGGGGTATTGTCATCAAGTTCTGCTTTAGCAATCACGTTGCTCATCAAATATGGGTGCTCAACACTTGCATTCTCCCAAGCATAGTTGTCGTAGTTGGTCTTTAGATAGTTAATAGCCGACAAAATATCTGCCTGTGCTGAACTTTCTGTCAGACCCTTGTATTCATTATACTTGTTTACATATTCGCCGCTTGTTGTCCAAGGCTCTGTGTTAGCAATAACATCTGTCAATACTTTGAAGAGATTGTTGGTATTCTCTACGAAGGTCAACTTGAAGTCGTCAGCCTTATACCACCAATGTCCATTTGGTATTTCCATACCAACAGCTCCAATAGTAGTTTCTGTTTTACCATCGCTTACAAAAGTGAGAGTTTCTTTGTGCATAACTTGTTTGTTGCCATTGCGTGAAACCATACCTGCACTCTTTGCGTCATTAACTGTAAGATAAACAGTGCCCTTGCTGTCAGGGTTATCTCCTGTAGCCAACATTGCGCTCAACTCATATACACCAGCATTTAACTTTCCAATGTTCTGAGTTAAAGCTTTACCATCAGACCATGTGTTAAACAGTTTGTTGCCCTCAGAGCCCTGTGTCTTGTATGTGGCATCTTTAGCATCTTTTACTCCAGTATCGTTGCTTTGCTCGGTTGTCCAATCTGTTAAGTCGCCAGACTCGAAACCTGGGTTCTTAATATAATTGTTAGTTATGTCTGTTCCTGGTAAGTTTGTCTTTTCTTGATAATATGTTAGTTTTGGAGTGCCGTACCATATCCAATCTCCACAAACACCTTTTGATGTGTTGACAATACCATATTTGTAGTTGCCAGGTTCTGAAATGTAAACCCACACATCGTTGTTATATTTGCCTTCGTTGAAATCTGCGGTTCCTGCAATTGTTTGGTCTGCATACCATAGAGTGGCATTAGCGGGTTTTTTGTAGTTAGCAGTTTCAACGCTCTTTCCCTCTTCGCTATAGAGTGAGCGAACTTGTGTTTTTTCATTACCGAAATAAATGTATGCTACGATGTTTTCTGTTTTATTTTGGTGCATATCGTAAGCATGATCAGGCCATGAAACACGTGAGTAAGCTGGAATGGAAAATTTGTAAAGTCCTACTTTAGTTATATTTATATTCCCATCACGGGTTCCGCCATTTTGGAAGAACTCCTTTGTTTCGATAGAAGGAATTGTAACATTAGTTTTAATACTCCATGTACTAACCGCGGTTTCAATCTCTTCAGGTGTTGACGCTTTGATGCCTGCAGCAGTTGCTACTTGAGCCGCTTTGGTGTTTTTTAATGTTGTCATGGCAGCAGCATGTTGCTCTGCAGTTTCTATTGTCCACACCGAAGGGCTTGTCCCCTGTTTCGCCACAATATAATTACCATCATTGCCTGGAACCAAATATTTTGAGGTTGCTATATTATATAATGTGTAACCTCCATCTACTGCAGTAACTGTCCATTTACTATTTTCATTCTTTGTATCTCCGTCAGTAAAAACAGTACCTTGAACTATTGAAAATAGTGGCTTGTTAGAATCGACAAATAATAATTTGCTAACGTTGTTATCTGTTGTGATATTTACAGCTAAGCCAAATTCGTCAAGAGTGGCTTCCGTATTAAAATTTCCACCACGAGAAATGTACGTGTTGTCTACAGATTTTAAAAAATACACTCCGTTGGGTAGGCTCGTTGCTTTACTAGCACTATTATCTGCCCACGAACTTCCTACACCTGCGACGCACAGCACCGCCAGGGATAATAATCTTTTTAGTTTCATAGAATAATTATATATATATGTGTTAAGTTAGATAACTCTTAGGTGTTAATTTCCTCTACAAATAAACTCTTATTTAGGTTTGATAATATATGTGGTAGAAAACTTGGTGGCAAAGTTAATAAAAAAATAAAACCATCCAACTTTTTTGGCAAATAATTAGTGTGATATATACTATAAATCGTCTCTTTTTAAGGTCTGGGGGGGTAAAAAGCATATTTTACTCCTTTTTTCTCTATTTGTTACCCTTTGTTATACTAAATAAATAGTAAATTTGCAGCGAAAATCTACGTTTTCATCGTGATAAAACTTAAATAAAATAATAATATTACTAATTAACTTATCCTAACATGAAGAAAGTATTACTTATGTCTCTTGCAGCGGCATTCAGCTTCACAGCTTTCGCACAACAAGAGGAAGATGTAACAAATCTTATTACTAATGCAGGTTTCGATGAGGGCTTAACTTTCACCGACGAAGGTAAACCAACTTCTGAAACTAAAGCAACTGGCGAAACTGGTGAAGGAGCTCGCGTTCTGTTGTCTGCAAATGGTGATTACTATGCCGAACCTACAGATGGTAAAGGTACCAGTGTATCAGGAGGCCTCTCTTGGTATGGTTTCCTTGGTGCTCCTAAGGGATGGACTGTTGCTAAGGAATATGCAACAACTAAGCCTTTCTGGAAGTATTTTGGAACTCTTCCTTATAGTTTGAAAGAGGGTTATCTTGGTGCAGGTCGCGGTAAAGATGGCGCTGCTGCTGAATCAATAACTGTTCCAGCTAAGCCTGAGGCTGATGATACTGACGATAACACAGGTCTCCTATATATGCGTGCAGGATGGAATGGAGCTGTAGCTTATCAGCAGACAGTATCTTTGCCATGCGCTAAATATCGCTTGGAATACTGGACTATCAACTTGAACCCAAATATTGATGAAAGTAAACCTGAAAATGTGTCAACAGACCTGACAAAGGTTATTTGCCGTAAGGATGAATTCTCTGATCCAACAGGTCTTACCAAAACAGAATGGACAAAGCACCAGTTTACCTTTACTCCAACTTCAGATTTTACACTTCAGTTTGGTTATAAGTCAGGTAACATAGGGTCAAACAAAAGCCCTTGGGTTATTATTGATGGTGTAAAGCTTTATAAGGTAGGTGAAGCTACTGTTGAGGAAATCTACACTTCAGATTTGAGCAATCTCTATGATGAATTGACAGAGTTGTCAGAAAAATATGCTGAGTATTCAGGTCTTGTTAGTCAGCTTGATAAAGCTACTGATAATGTTGATAAAGCAATGGCTTCTGGTGATGCTGATCTGATGAAGAAGACTATTGATGAAGTTACAGCACTTAAGGATTCTATCATTAAGACTGCTGATCTTGTACCTTCTGTCATTGCTACATGCACCAAGGCTACAGCTGCAGCTGCGAAGGCTTACCCAGGCCTTGCTGCTCTACAGACTGTTCTCGCAAAGTACGACCAGACTATAAATAATGGTAAGTGGGAAGATATCGTTGCTTACGCTACAGAGCTAAAGCAGGCTTACATTACTTATATGATGAGCCAGGTTGCTTCTGCTGACGCTCCTGCTGACTATACATTCCTTGTACAGAGCCCATTGTTCGTTAAGGAAGGCTCAGAGCCAACTATCGAGAATGGCGTATTCACATACCCTAACCAGGATACTTTTACAGCAGGTAAGGCACCAGAAATTGCTACATCTGCAGGCTGGACCAAGAGTGGTACATGTACTGATGGCGACCAGCGTTTGAACTACGCTCAGGGTCGTGTTTGCTGGAATGCATGGAGGGCTAACGCTAATGGCAAGACTCTTGAAGTTTCTCAGACCATCAAGAATTTGCCTAACGGTTACTATAAGGTTAGCGGTGATTTAATCACAGAGGGTGCCTATGTAAACGATCAGCACGTATTCGCAACAAGCTCATTGCAGTCAAGCAACTCTGCATCTTTGACAGAAGGTTTGTGGAATGGCGACAACAACGCTGGAACTTGGACAACTCTTACTTCAGACAAGGTGCTCGTTCACGATGGAGAAATAACTATCGGTGCTTCTGGTACTCTTGCTAATGAAAACCAGTCAGGTTGGTTCTGCGCAACAAACTTCCAGCTCTTCTACCTCGGTGCTGCTACACAGGCAGAAATCGAAGCAGCTCTCGCTGCTAAGGCTGAGAATGCTAAGGCGCTCGTAGCTGCTATGCACTTTGGTGCAGACAAGGCTGCTGCTAACGACAGCATCGCTGAATATACAACAACAGGCGACATTGTTAAGCTCAACGCTGCTATCAAGCTCGCTCAGAACTCTGAGGCTAAGTACGAGGAAATCAATGCTGAGGGCAAGACTATTCCTACTGTTGCTGTAGCTGTTACAGATGGTACATATGGCGAGGCTACTGAAATTGCTAAGTCTGCTTACGACAACACATTGGCTTACATCAACAATGGCTCTTACAATAAGGTAGACAGCATCGTCACAATCTTGAAGGCTTATGTCAACAACTATGTTCCTGCTTACAACACAGCAGACGAAACATTGAAGACTCTCACTTCAGCTACTGCTAAGGAAGTTCTTTCTTACACTATGACTGAACAGAAGAAGGGTCTTATGTCTGAACTCAAGTCTGAGGCTTTTGTTAAGGCTGCTATCGTTCAGCTTACTGCTGCTACTGCTACTGCAAATGCTCAGGAGGCTTACGAGAAGAATCCTAACTCTACCGACTACACAGGCTTTATCATCAACGCTCAGACTGCATCTACCGATGGTTGGAATGTTATCAAGGGCGAAGGCGATGGTCCTGTAAAGAAGGGACAGTACTTCACAGACGATGCTAACCGCACATACTTCGACTCATGGAATGGTACAGCAGGTAAGAACAATATCTACATGGATCAGGCTATCGAAGGTCTTCCAAACGGAACATATACTCTTGCTGCCAACGTACGTACATCTGCAAATGGTGCATTCCTCTTCGCATCTACAGGTGCTGAGGCTGCCGACACTACATGGATGGAAATCCCTGTTCAGACCTACACTTACTTCGATGAGACTGCAGGTAAGGACAGTACTGTAAACGCTTTGGACAAGTATGGTAAGCTTTGGGAAGAGGCTAAGGCTAAGATCGATGGTGGTTTGAGCGATACAGATCCTAACTACGCTACATACTCTGCTACATACAACGCTAATGGTTCTAATGGTCGTGGTTGGATGAACCTTCAGATTCCTAACATCGAGGTTACAAACCATGCTCTTACAATCGGTGTAACTTGCGACTCTACAAAGACCAATAAGCCTTCTAAGGTTACATGGTTCTCTGCAACCGACTTCACCCTCACCCTCACAAAGGCTGGTGACAACGCTGGTTGGAATGGTCCTGCAACAGGTATCACAGAGATTCAGACCGAGGCTCTTAAGGCTGACGCTATCTATAACATCAACGGACAGCGCATCGCTAACATGAGCAAGCAGGGTCTCTATATTGTTGTTCGCAACGGTAAGGCCGTTAAGGTTCTTAAGAAGTAATCGTAGATTTCTTTAATATTATGAAAGGGGAATCGCCGTAAGGTGGTTTCCCTTTTATTTTGATTACTATACATTAATTACTAAAGTTTCGGATTTAGTTCCAAACGGGCTGAAAGCCCAACAAGCGCATAGCCCAGGGCAAGCGAAGCGACACCCTGGGTCAAAGCACATTCGTTAGTGACGCCCTGTAAGGGCAAAAGACAGTGTCTAGTGAAATCAGGAAAAGACAGTATCTAATGATACTTTGCAAAGTATTACGTGATACTTTGCAAAGTATCACGTATTACTTGCCCAAGTATCACGTATTACTTTTTTCACTATCTTTTTTATATTTGTGCTCACTAACACTTAACAAAGATAAGCTACACTCGGGAATAAAAAAGAAAACTTCGTATTTCTTTTGTTATTCCACTCATTTGCATTATCTTTGCAATTGAAAGATGCTTTTTTTGAGTATTCTTGTCTTTGCAAAACCTAATAAATAATACAATGATTACTAATTACGAACTACGTTATGCAGCACATCCTGTAGATGCAAAATCTTATGATACCACACGCTTGCGCAAGGATTTCCTTATAGAAAATCTCTTTGCTAAAGATGAGGTTAATATGGTATATTCTATGTATGACCGTATGGTGGTAGGTGGTGCTATGCCTGTAGATGAGGCTTTGCTTCTTGAAGCCATAGATCCATTAAAAGCTCCATATTTTACTACACGTCGTGAAGTCGGCATCTTCAATGTAGGTGGCGGCAATGCTATCGTGAAGGTTGGCGATGAAACATTCTCGCTCGCTTTCAAAGAGGCTTTGTATATTGGAAGTGGTGACAGAAATGTTGTCTTCGAAAGCGAAGATAAGGCAAATCCTGCAAAACTATATTTCAATAGCGCTGTGGCTCATACTTCATATCCATGTAAGAAAATCACCAAGGCTGATGCTGTAAGCGTTAAGATGGGAGCATTGGAGACTTCTAACGAGCGCACTATCAATAAGATGATAGTAAACCAGGTGTTGCCAACATGTCAGCTACAGATGGGAATGACCGAACTTGCACCAGGCTCTGTATGGAACACAATGCCTGCGCATGTTCATAGCCGTCGTATGGAAGCATATTTCTATTTCGATATGCCTGAAGACCAAGCAATCTGTCATTTCATGGGCGAGCCACAAGAAACACGCCATATTTGGATGAAGACCAATGAGGCTGTGCTTTCACCAGAATGGAGCATCCACTCTGCTGCAGCTACACATAACTATACTTTTATTTGGGGTATGGGAGGCGAAAACCTTGATTATGGCGACCAAGACTTCTTTGCAATCACAGACTTGAAATAATAATTTAGGGTTAGGCTTAGCCAATAGAATAGCTTGACATCAATAATTATAAATAAAAGACCTAAAAATGCAGTTTTTGGATTAACTAAAATATATAACAATGACAAGTTTAAAAGATTTTTCACTTGAGGGCAAGAATGCCTGGATTACAGGTGCCTCTTATGGTATCGGTTTCAACATTGCGTCAGCTTTCGCTGCTGCTGGTATCAAAACAATCGTCTTCAACGACATCAAGCAGGAGCTCGTTGATCGTGGTCTCGCAGCTTACAAAGCAGCAGGTATCGAGAATGTAAAGGGTTACGTTTGTGACGTTACAAACGAGGAGCAGGTTGCTGAACTCGTTAAGACTATCCACGAGGAAGTTGGTCAGATCGATATCTTGGTAAACAACGCAGGTATCATCAAGCGTATTCCTATGCACGAGATGAAGCGTGCTGAATTCCAGCAGGTTATCGATATCGACCTCGTAGGTCCATTCATCTGCTCAAGCGCTGTTATCCCTGAGATGATGGAGCGTCGTGAGGGTAAGATTATCAACATCTGCTCTATGATGAGTGAGCTTGGTCGTGAGACTGTTTCTGCATACGCAGCTGCTAAGGGTGGTTTGAAGATGCTTACTCGCAACATCTGCTCTGAGTATGGTGAGTACAACATCCAGTGTAATGGTATTGGCCCTGGCTATATCGCAACTCCTCAGACAGCTCCTCTTCGTGAGCGTCAGGCTGACGGTAGCCGTCACCCATTCGATAGCTTCATCTGCGCTAAGACTCCAGCTGGTCGCTGGCTCGATCCTTCTGAGCTTGGTGGTCCTGCAGTATTCTTGGCATCAAAGGCTTCTGATGCTGTTAATGGTCACATATTGTATGTTGATGGTGGTATCCTCGCATACATCGGCAAGCAGCCAAAGTAATTCGTATTCTCTTTTGTAGATAATATCCAAGGGTGTATCTGAAGTCGCAAGACTTTGATGCACCCTTATTTTGTATTTGGCTTGTTCTGAGAATAGGTAAATGTCTCAGAAAAGGCAGAATGAAGTTGAAGAAAAGTTTTATTATATGTAGGATTTTGATATTTAAGCTGAGTGTTATCCGTTAATTTTGCGTGGTATAAAAATACCTAAATAATATAATCATCAAAATTACGTTATATATAAATACACTAAGTGTTATGAGAAAATCGCTTTATCTCACCCTTTTGTCTCTATTCTTTTGGCTTCCCTACGAGGTTGAAGCTCAGATAAAATTAACGAATCTTACCATCGAAGGAAGGCAAACCCCAATAGGATTGGACGAGACGCATCCTCGTTTTGGTTGGCAAATCTTGTCGTCAAAAAGGAATGTCGTGCAGAAATCATATCATCTGCTTGTTGCTTCATCATTGGCAAAACTTGAACATGATGAGGGCGATATTTGGGATAGTGGAGTGATGAAGACTGATAGTTCTCAATGGATAGCATTACCACAAGATAGACAATTACAACCAGGACATGAATACTTTTGGAAGGTACAAATCTCTACCAATAAAGGAAAATCAGCTTGGAGCCAACCTGCAAGATGGTCTACAGGTCTTATTGATGAAGACCAATGGCAGGGATGTTGGATAGGTATGGATAGTGTTATGCCTTGGGATAAAGTGGAACGCCACAGCCGTCTTTCAGCGCGTTACCTTCGCAAGATATTTAAGCTAAAACAGTCTGCTGCATCTGGTAGAAATCTTGATGTTAGACGAGCAATGATCTACATATCTGGATTGGGCTATTATTCTTTGCATATCAATGGTTGCCGTGTGGGAAAGGATGTGCTTACACCATTGCCTACTGATTATACCAAGACCATTGCCTATGATGCCTACGATGTGACATCATATCTGAAAGCCAACAATGCTATTGGTGTGACATTGGCAAGCGGACATTATTTTGCACAAACGCAAAACTATCAAACCAATGTCCGAACAACTTATGGTCAGCCACTATTGTTGGCAAATCTTGTAATAGAATATGTTGATGGTACCACAGAGACCATAGCTACAGATACTACATGGCGCATTACTGCTGATGGTCCGATGCGATATGCCAATGAGTATGATGGAGAATTGTATGATGCCAATTTAAGTCTAAATGGTTGGGACACCACAGAATATGACGATAGCCATTGGCTTCAGTCGCAAACGATGCCTGCACCAGGAGGAACACTTCGTGGAGCTTTGGCATCAAACATGCACGTATATAAAACCGAGCTACCTCTTGCAATCAACAAGTTCGGCAACCGATATATCGTAGATTTCGGAACTAACAATGCAGGCCGAGTTCATATTAAAGCCGCACAGACTATAAAAGGAGATACCATCCGTATACGTCATGCAGAACTATTACAGCCTGGCGACAGCATGCTTTATCGCGACAATTTGCGAAGTGCAGAAGCTACAGCACGCTATGTTGCAGATGGCAAGGCAATAGACTGGTCGCCTGAGTTTACGTATTATGGTTTCAGATATGCAGAGATTACAGGCATAGAGAATTTGTCATCGTCTGACATTGTTCGTGAGTTGATAGCCGACCGCATGGACGACGAAAATTCATATTTCTCTGTTGTTGATAGAGATGGCAACGACATGCTTAATCGTATTATTGACAATGCACGCCGAGGAATAAGAAGCAATTATAAGGGTATGCCAGTAGACTGTCCTCAACGCGATGAGCGTATGCCATGGTTGGGCGATCGTACCACAGGATGCTTGGGCGAAAGCTATGTTGTGAATAATCATGCTCTGTATAGCAAGTGGGTTGCAGACATCTGCGACGGACAGTTGCCTGATGGTCGTATTAGCGATGTTACTCCAGCCTATTGGAGGCTCTACAACACCAATATCACATGGCCTGCAGCATTGCCTTTCTCGTGCGATATGCTTTATCGACAATATGGAGACATTAAGCCGATGAGCAAAAGCTATAACGCAATAAAGAAATTTTTGCTGATGATACGTCGAAAAAATTATAAAGACGGACTTGTGCCATACGATCGCTATGGCGATTGGTGTGTGCCACCAGAATCGCCCAAATTGGTACATAGCAAAGACCCTGCACGCAAGACCGATGGACAATTGATTTCGTCTACATACTATTACTATCTATGCAAGATGATGGCAAAATATGGACGAATGCTTGGGCATAACGAGGATGCCAGCTATTTTGCAGCACAAGCTGATACCACCCTTGCAGCAGTAAACTGCACATACTTTAAGGATGGCCAATATGCCAATGCTACGGTAACAGCCAATCTTCTACCATTGGCTATGGAGATGGTGCCACAGGAACATGAGGCAGAAGTAAGAAATAGTCTGTTAACAACCATAATAGATAAAAACAACACACATCTTTCTGCTGGTGTAATAGGAATACAATGGCTGATGCGCTATCTTTCTGCCATCGGGAAAACAGATTTAGCATACCAGTTGGCTACTGTCGACACCTATCCAGGCTGGGGATATATGGTTAAGAATGGTGCTACTACCATTTGGGAACTATGGAATGGCAATACTGCCAATCCTTCTATGAATAGCGGTAACCATGTGATGCTCATTGGCGACTTGTTGCCTTGGTGCTATGAATATCTGGGTGGTATACGTCCTGATGCAGAAATGCCAGGTTTTAAGCATATTGTATTGCAGCCAGATTTCGGATGCAATAGAATCAAAGGAGTGAAGGCTTCTCATGCTTCACAATATGGTGTTGTTGAGAGTGCCTACGAGTATAAGAATAAAACTATAGTTTGGAATATCGCTATCCCTGCCAATACTACAGCGGAGGTACACATGCCTAATGGCAAAGTCAAACATATTGGTTCTGGAAAATGGCAATTCCGTGTAGCCTGCATGCAAAGTAGATAATGCCTACTTGGCTTATCGCCATCTATTACATGTAAATATAATAAATATGTGTATTAAGGTAAATAATATATTATAATGAAAAAGAAAAGCTTATTCATCTACTACCTTGTTGCCATTATGGCAACAATGGCCTCTGCGGAGAGCCATATACAGATTGTGGCACCACCAATTATGGGTTGGAGTTCTTGGAATACCTATCATGTAAATATCAGCGACTCGCTGATTATGCGCCAGGCAGACGCTTTGATCAACACAGGACTCAAAGACTATGGTTATCAGTATATCAATATCGATGATGGCTTTTTCGGTTATCGCGATGCTACAGGCAAGATGCAACCCCATCCACAACGTTTTCCTAATGGTTTGCGCTGTGTGTCGGACTATATCCATTCGCTCGGTCTTAAAGCTGGAATCTACTCTGACGCAGGAAGCAATACATGTGGCTCACGCTATGACAACGACCCAAATGGCTTTGGAGCAGGTCTTTATGGTCATGAATATCAAGATGCGTTGTTGTATTTCAAAGAATGGAATTTCGACTTTATCAAGATTGATTATTGTGGTGCAGGCACCGACTTAAATCTTGAAGAATGCAAACGATATACAGAAATCAGACAAGCCATCGATAGTGTTGGTTGCAAGGATGTTTCTCTTAATATCTGTAGATGGACCTTTCCTGGCACTTGGGCAAAGAACATCGCTACCTCATGGCGTATCAGTCCCGACATTCGTCCACATTGGTCGTCGGTGAAGAGAATCATTGAACTTAATATTCCTCTCTCTGCCTATTGCCGTGACGGACATTATAACGACATGGACATGCTGGAGATGGGACGAGGACTTAAACCTAATGAAGAAGAGGTACACTTTGGAATGTGGTGTATGATGAGTTCACCACTTCTTATCGGATGCGACATGACCAAGATAAAGCCTGCTACGATGGACTTGCTGAAGAATAAGGAACTTATTGCTATCAACCAAGACCCATTGGCTTTGCAAGCATATCCTATTATGAGCAATGGCGACACATACGTATTGGTAAAGGATATCATTGAGCAAAGAGGCAAAACGAGAGCTGTGGCTCTATACAATGCTTCTGACACTATTGCCCATTTCTCTGTTCCAATTTCAGAATTGGAGTTTGCTGGCAAGGTTAAGCTTCGCAATCTTATAACCCATCAGAATATGAAGCCTGTAAAAGATAGCATCGTGGCAACACTACCTGCCCATAGTGTGCTTATTATGAAGGCAGAGGCACAGCAGCGTATAGAGCCATCACGATATGAGGCAGAATGGGGCTATCTACCTTGCTACGACAATTTGGGCAAAGACAAGCGTCAGGTGCTATATGCCAACAATCCTGACGCTTCATGCGGAATGATGGTTTCATATCTTGGAGGAAGAAAGGAAAACTTGCTTCGTTGGGATAAAGTATATAGCGAGAAAGGTGGCAATTATGATATGATTATCACATATCTTCCAGCCGAACATTGCGGAATTCAAGTTTCCATAAATGGCAAGACCATAGTTGTGTATAATCTAAAGACCACGGGCAAACTTACTACTGTTACCGTGCCTGTGCAGCTTACTGCAGGTTATAACATTATAGAAATAGGAAACCCGTATGCTTGGGCTATGGATATCGATAAGTTTGAATTGAAGGCAAAGAAATAATCCATTAGAAAAAGCAAAAACAGGCGAAAGGAATATACTAACAAAAAAGGACATGTCGCAATGACATGTCCTTTTTATGTAAGTAAAAAAAGTTGCGGAATTATTAGAGGGCGTTAGCCAATTCTGCACCAGCCTTGAACTTAGCAACCTTCTTTGCCTCGATAGTGATAGTCTCCTTTGTTCTTGGGTTGATACCCTGACGAGCAGGGCGCTCTGTTACAGCGAATGTACCGAAACCTACGAGCTGTACCTTATCACCTGCTACGAGTGCGTTCTTGATAGCCTCAGTTGTTGCATCCAAAGCCTTTTTTGCATCAGCCTTGCTAATACCTGCAGAAGCTGCGATGTTGTCGATTAATTCAGTCTTGTTCATAATTTTGTAAATGTAAAATTGATAATTATTTGGTTTGTTCTATATTCTGCTGACAAATATAGTTTATTCTTTTCATAAATCAAACAAAATTCTAAAAAAAATGATATAATTAGATATAAATAATGAATTTTTGCCTTAAAAGGCTTGTAAATGTGTTGAATAACAGAGTTTTTTAGTATTTTTGCAGCCATAAAATAAAAAACATCATTTAGCAATTGAATTTATAAGTTTATGCGCAATATACCGACAATAACAAAGAATCTTCTCATCATCAACATATTAGCGTTTCTCGCTATGTATGTTTTGAAAGGAGCTATGGGCGTAGACCTTAACAATCTGTTGGGCCTGCATTTCTTTATGGCTTCCGACTTCCAAGTATACCAGCTCGTGACATACATGTTTATGCATGCCAACTTTGAGCACATTTTGTTCAATATGTTTGCATTGTGGATGTTTGGTTGTGTGGTTGAGAATGTATGGGGACCAAAGAAGTTCCTTTTTTATTACATTTTCTGTGGAGTCGGTGCTGGAATGCTGCAAGAGATAGCACAATTCTTCTCTGTATATTTAGAGTTCAATGCTCAGCAGCCAATGGGAGTGTTTGAGGCATTTGGATGGATGTCTAAATTGTCGCATCAGCTTAATGGACTCACCACGGTAGGAGCTTCTGGAGCCATATATTCTATATTGTTGGCTTTCGGTATGCTTTTCCCTGAAGAGCGTATATTTATCTTCCCATTGCCTATTCCTATCAAAGCAAAATGGTTTGTGATAGGATATGCTGGTATTGAATTGTTCTCTGCCCTTGCCACACCTGGCGACCATGTTGCCCACCTTGCCCACCTTGGAGGTATGATATTCGGTTTCTTCCTCATTAGATATTGGAGAAAGCAATCGAATGGAGGCGGTAGATATAATATCAATAATGGTTCAAGCTTCTTTGATAATATGCGCACAAAGTGGGAGGCGCATAATCAGAAGAAGGCAGAAAATAATAGTGGCTCCAATTATACAGGCAATAGCGACTGGGACTATAATGCACGTCAAAGAGCTAAGCAAGAGGAGATAGACCGCATCTTGGACAAAGTGAGAAAAAGCGGCTATGAGAGCCTAACAAAAGAAGAGAAAAACACTCTTTTTGAGCAGAAAAGAAAATAATGATTAGTAAACTCAAGAATATGATATTTCAGATGATGGCAGGAGCAAATGTTGCTACTGTCATCATCATGCTATTAATAGGCTATAGCGACAGAGTGAACCCTCAGTCGTTCCACCTGTTTGCTAATGCAGGCTTGGCATATCCTATCTTCCTTATTTTTAATTTTTTATTCCTTATCTTTTGGTGTTTCGTAAAGATTAGATGGGTGGTAATTCCGCTACTTGGCTTTGTGTTCGGATTCCTTCCCACTCGCAACTATTGTCCTATAAATCTTACCGACGATACTGCAAAGTCTAATCTTAAAGTGTTGTCGTATAATGTCTGGGGCTTTGGCTATTTTGGTCACGGCGACGATGATTATTCTATTCCTGCATATATTGCCGAACAGGGTGCAGATATTGTATGTTTGCAAGAGGCTGGCGAAGCTTCACTTGCTAATAAGGAAATACAAGACACCATTTTCCCTCTTTATCAATATCGCGACACATTGAAGAAAGAAAATAGTGGCGACGTGTTGGCTTTCTATAGCAAATACCCTATCTTGAAGAAAGAACGCATACCATTTGAATCGCGAGGAAATATTGCTGGTGCGGTATGGCTCAATGTCGATGGCGATACGGTTATCGTAGTTAATGCCCATTTCGAGACTACAGGTCTTGATGCCGATGATAAAGCTCATTTCAAACACATGGTAAAGGGTGATTATGCCACAGATAGCGTGGAGACAACATCCAAGCTGCTATACACCAAACTCAAGGAAGCCACCCTTAAGCGAGCACCACAGGCGGAAGCTGTGGCAGAGTTTATTGCCAAGCATCGTGGTACCACTATGATCTGTTGTGGCGACTTCAATGATGGTCCTAATTCTTATACCCATCAGACTATTGCTAACAAGCTCACCGACTGCTATGTAACTGCAGGAAATGGTCCTGGCATCAGCTACCACAAAGGTGGCTTCTATGTGAGGATAGATAACATTTTCTGTTCCACAGATTTAGAGCCGTTGAAATGTATAGTAGACAACAAAATTGCCACAAGCGACCATTATCCTATCATTTGCTGGCTAAAAAAGAGGTGAAATGCTTAAAAAATGAATAATAAACAGGGAATAATTTTCCAAAGTGTGAAAAAAATATTATCTTTGCACGTCTTATAGTGTTTTTTAACAGAGGCATACTGTATCAAACTACACCAAGACACGCTTAAACAGAAACAAAAATCATAAATAAATAAACAACAATCAAAATGCAAAACAAAGGAATTGTAATTGTAACAGCCGTCTTATTGACGCTTGCAAGCATCTTCTATTTGTCTTTCTCTGCTGCCACTTACTACTATGACAGCGAGGCTGCTAAGATTAAGGATCCTATCGCACAGCAGGACTATAAGGACTCTGTGAAGTATTTGGGTATCTACTCTTACCAGAAGTGCTTGGAAACTAAGATCGGTCTTGGACTTGACCTCAAGGGCGGTATGAACGTCATCCTTGAGATTTCCGTTCCAGACGTAGTAGAAACATTGGCAGACCACAAGACTGACGTGGCTTTCACAAAAGCTATGGAGCAGGCAAGAGCCGAAGAGGAGAAGAGCCAGGATGATTTCATCACTCTTTTCATCAACGCTTACCACAAGAATGCTCCTGGTCACAAGTTGGCAGAAATCTTCGCTACTCAGCAGCTTCAGGGCAAAGTAAGCCCACAGAGCTCTGATTCAGAAGTTGAGAAGGCTCTCCGTACAGAGGTTGCTGCTGCTATCGACAACTCATTCAACGTTGTTCGTACTCGTATCGACAAGTTCGGTGTTGTACAGCCTAACATCCAGAAGCTCGAAGGTCAGGAAGGCCGTATCATGGTAGAAATGCCTGGTATCAGCGAGCCTGAGCGTATGCGTAAGCTCCTTCAGGGTAGCGCAAACCTCGAATTCTGGGAGACATACAATGCTCAGGAGATTATCCCTTATCTCGTTCAGCTCGACAGCCAGTTGGCTAATGGTGGCGAGGAAGAGACTAAGGCTGATACTACTGCAGCAGCTAAGGCTGATACTACAGCTGCCGTAAAGGAGGCTCCAAAGAGCAAGTTCCAGATTAAGAAAGATACAAAGAAGGCTGACGTAAAGGCTACTCCAGAGGCTCAGCTCGCTGAGGCTAAGAAGCAGCATCCTTTGCTCGCTATGCTTCAGACCACTAACGGCAACTCACTTGCCCTCGTAGGTTATGCAAGCGTTCGCGATACAGCTGCTATCAATAAGCTCATCTATTCTAAGCTTGCTAAGCAGGTTCTTCCTTCTGACGTTAAGCTTCTTTGGGGTGCTAAGCCTGCTGATGGACTTTCTGTAAAGAACATCTTCGAGCTCTACGCTTTGAAGGTTACCACAACTACAGGTCGTGCTCCACTCGAGGGTGATGTTATCACCGACGCTAAGGACCAGTTCGATCAGATTACAGGTCAGCCACAGGTTAGCATGAGCATGAATACTGATGGTGCTCGTCGTTGGGCAGCCCTCACAAAGGCTAACATCGACAAGGCTATCGCTATCGTTCTCGATGGTGTTGTTTACTCAGCTCCTCGTGTAAATGGTGAGATTACTGGTGGACAGTCTTCTATCACAGGAAGCTTCACCATCGAAGATACTAAGGATTTGGCTAACACCTTGAAGTCTGGTCGTATGCCTGCACCTGCACGTATCGTACAGGAAGAGGTTGTAGGTCCTACCCTCGGTGCTCAGTCTATCCAGCAGGGTGTTATCTCATTCGTTATTGCCTTCATCGTATTGATGGTTTACATGGTTCTCATGTATAGCTTCGTACCAGGTATGTTGGCAAACTGCGCACTTCTCGTCAACCTCTTCTTTACTCTCGGTATTCTAACCTCGTTCCAGGCTGCGCTTACCATGAGTGGTATTGCCGGTATGGTATTGTCATTGGGTACTGCGGTCGACGCTAACGTGCTTATCTATGAGCGTACTAAGGAAGAGCTCAAGGCTGGTAAGGGAATCAAGGATGCCGTAGCTGCTGGTTACAGCAATGCCTTCTCTGCTATCTTCGACTCTAACTTCACATCATTGCTTACAGGTATCATCCTCTATGCATTTGGTACAGGTCCTATCCGTGGTTTCGCTACCACATGGATGATTGGTATCGTTTGCTCATTCTTCAGTGCTGTTTACCTCACACGCCTTGTATGGGAAAAGAAGCTCGGCAAAGACAAGTGGCTTAAGGAGACTTTCACAACTCCATTCTCACGCAACTTGATGCAGGGTACCAAGTATAAGTTCATGGCTATGTACAAGAAGACATTCACTGTAGCTATCGCAGCTGTAGTAATCTTCATCGTAAGCTTCTTCGTACGTGGTTTGGCACAGAGCATCGACTTCACTGGTGGTCGTAACTATGTAGTACAGTTCGAAAAGAGCGTACAGCCTGAGGATGTCCGTGGCATCATTGCTGAGGCATTCCCTGATTGTACAACAGGTGCTCTCTCACTCGGTACTGACAACAAGACTATCCGTATCTCTACCAACTATAAGATTGAATCTAACAATCCTGCTGTTGACGACGAGGCTGAGACAATCCTCTACAATGCTTTGAAGAAGGCTAACCTCGTTTCTCAGAAGAGTGTTGAGGACTTCAAGAACCCAGACATCCGTCAGGGTGGTTCTATCATCAGCAGTTCTAAGGTAGGTCCTTCTGTAGCTAAGGATATCACAAATGGTGCTATCATCAGCGTCATCATCGCTTTGGCTGCAATCTTCCTCTACATCCTCGTGCGTTTCCGCAACGTTGCCTTCTCTATCGGTTCTACCGTAGCTTTGGCATTGGATGCATTGGTAGTAATCGGTTTGTTCTCACTCCTCCAGGGTGTTCTTCCATTCTCTCTTGAGGTTGACCAGACATTCATCGGAGCTATCCTTACCGTTATCGGTTACTCTATCAATGATAAGGTGGTTGTATTCGACCGTATTCGTGAGAACCTCCGTCTACATCCTAAGCAGGATATCCAGAAGGTATTCAACGACTCTATCAACCAGACTCTTGCACGTACCATCAATACATCTCTCTCTACATTGATCGTATTGTTGTGCATCCTCTTCCTTGGTGGTAAGAGCATCCAGCCATTCGCATTCGCTATGACATTGGGTGTAGTATTCGGTACCTTGAGTTCTATCTTCATCGCTTCTCCTATCGCTTACCTCGTAATGGGTCGCAAGATTAAGGAAGAAGTTGCAGAAGCATAATTAGACACCTTATTATATATATAGGGTTTACACCTTATTATATATATACAATAAAAGGGTCGCAGCGCATTAAGCGTAGCGACCCTTTTATTGTGTTATCAGAAATGATCGTCTTGCAAGACAAATATCATTGTCCTGTTTGAACTTTCTTTGTTAGTTCCTCTGTAACGGCAGTATACAATCTCTCCATTACCACAGGCTTTGTAAGAAACTGGTTTGCTCCAAGTGTCAATCCCTTGGTGATGTCGTCGTTGAAGTTCATTCCCGATAGTATTATCAACGGGAATTGCTCTTTATCCTTGATGTTGATTTTAAATTCATCGTTACAGCATCCTTTTCTCACGCTTTCTATTACCTGATAGCCATCTATCTCAGGCATCATCAGGTCTACGATAGCCAAGTCGAAGGCATCTGGTGTGTCTTGGGTCTCTTGTATCATCTGCAGAGCCTCGCGACCGTTGTGAGCCTTTGATATTTGAAACTCGTAAGGCTTTAGCATCTTCTCCAGCAGAATCAAGTTCAATGGTATATCATCAACCAAAAGCAATTTAAAATTGTTTGTGTCAATTCCTGCAATTTGTTTCATAATATATATATGGTTTAGTTATTTATTCATTCAAGACTATTTTTATTCTATAGGATAATCTGTATATCGATTTCTTTCGTTTATCTTGTCAGTGCCATCTGTTATGGTATCAGTGAGATATTCTTTAGCGCCCTTTTGTTCGTCGAGAATGCTTTCAGCATCATTCTTCAGCTTCTCGTGATAATACTCCTCATAGTCAGATAAGTCTATCGATGGTCTTACCACGTGGGTATCGAAGATTATCTCTGCTACTCCCGAAGGGTATATATTACCGAATAGTCGGATGATATGTCGCGCCAATCCTATGTTCTTATCAGAATGATATACAAATTTCAGCAGAGCTTCTTCGCCTGGTGGTATCATATTGACATTTGCCTTATCCACCTCTATTGTTGGCACCGCAGGCTGTATGTCGCTTATCATAAGCATTTCATTGCCAATATTGCGAACCACATATACCATCTCTAAATCGTCACCAAGTACGGTTGCTGGATAATGGCGTATAGAGTCTTCTATCTCTATTGCTGTAGGCTCAAGCTTTTTATGGCATGATGTCAGCAACATCATGCCTATCATCAGTACTACCGCAGTACCGATAATGCTCTGTGCTATATTCTTTATCTTTATTTCCATAGTTTCAAATATTCATCAATAGTATGCCCCACCTCATCTCGGTTCTTCATACCCTTTATTTCACTATGTCCTTTTAGTATCTCCTTCATCTCGTCTGCCATCTCCTCGTCTTTTGCAAGTAGACCACAACGATACATCTCCAACTGCGTATATGCAAGCGATGTAAGCAATATGTTTAGTCGTTTGCGTTCGTCGCCCATAGTCTGCTTGCTTGCTGCATCAAGCTCTCTACGGAAGTCTACAAACTCGTCTACGTTGAGATAAGCCTCACACATATCCTTCATAGTGCCATATAGCGGTAACTCATGATTCGTTTTCTTGGTGCGTTGCTCCAATGTCCAATAATATTTTGTTAATATTGGTGCGGTGATAGGATAGTGCTCCTTGAAATAGTTGCTAATGGCATCATGAACGTTCATATCAGGGTCGTCCATCATCAAAGCCAACACATGCGTTTGCATATCATCGAAGGCTGAATAGTCGTCGCCACTACCATTGAAGAATACTCCCGACACTCCTTGTTGGCTGTACAGCTGCAATCGTGATTGCATAGCAAGCAAACATGGGAATGGTGACAGATAGTCGCTGAAGTTGCGCTCGTAGTCCCACACATATATTCGTTGGCATTTCTCTTTCCATGCCTTTACCATCGTCTGAAACTCTTTATACCCTTTGCTCTTGCTAAAGTCTACCTGTACTGGTAGTGGAAAGCTTGAAACGAATACTCCAACGTTCTTTGGTAGCATAGTGGTAGGAGCCAACTTTGTGGTATGATAGGCAGAGGTGAAGAAATGATGACGAGGAAACTCCTTTGCGAGCTTTGTTACGAATGCTGTCACTGCCGGAGTGGCATTGCCCTCTGTATTGCCCTTGGCTTTACATCTCTTGCATGTGCAAGCCATCTTGTTGTCCATAGGCATTATGCTTATGCGCTCGCTGTAGTTATCGTTGCCATATCCATATTGGTCAATGATATAGTTGCGCACCACATCGTATAGTGCATCGCTCGAGAAGCATAATTGCTTGCTGTTCCTCTTGCCATTTATGGTGGCATACATCTCATCCTTGACCTCGTCCTTTATCACCTTTACGAGATTGTGGCCCCATAATCCCCAATCATAGTCCGGATGATTAGTATGCATGGCTTCCTGCACTTCCTTTGTGTTTGAAGGAGTGTATAGTCCATGATATTCCGATAGTGGTGGCTCCACAATAGTCTGAGCAGTGCTCGAACAGCCACCTATGATGAGAGCTGTTGTGAGAGCTACCGTTCCTTTAGAAATGTATCGTAACATATGCATCCAGATATAAATAGTTCTTATTCTTATCTCCATTTGTTACCAACGTAGTTCCGGCATTTATGTCCTTCATCTCTTTTGTAGATATCGCCATATTGTACCATGTGCCAGAGATACCAAAGTCTATCATAGAGTTCACTACATATAGTCCACCGCAGCCCAGCATGGTGTTTAGCTGGTTAAACTTCACAGGCATTGAGTTGTCTATCAGCGATAGTTCAGGTGCATTACCCACACTTCCTGTCACGAAGAAGTTAGAGCGGTTACCCTCTATAGGGAAGCATCTTGCTGTAACGCCTCCATTCACAAATAGTCGGTTGCTTAGCAATTTCGTATCTTGACCTGTCATAAAGAATGCACGAAAATCAGCACCCAAACTAAAAGGCTCGATATCCTTTGTAGCACCAATGCCTGCGCATATCAGCGATGTCTTATAATTATTACCTATCAGTCGGTATGAGATGTCAGCCCTTCCTGTCCAGTCGTTATCAAACTCATAGTTTCCGCCGAGACCAAGCTTAATTCGTGGCAAAAACTTTGTAGCCACACCTGCCGAGATGCTCGATGTAAATCGCTCATCCCATTTGTGTTGCCATTCTCCTACCACCTGTATGCCGTTACCGCCTTCGGCTTCTGTAGAGTCTGTAGCAGTAGTCAATCCGTCACGACCCACATAAACTGTACTCAGAGTATAGGTATTGTTCTTAAGTATTCGCGAATACGACACTGTGGCTTGCGATGTGATATTATCCTCGCTCGATGGTCGTGCTCTCTGGTAGTCTATGGTGACAAGATTCTTAAGCAAGTGGCGTTTTAGTGCCTCCATACGAAGATAGTATTCGTGTATCTCGTCATATGTTGGATGATAAAGCTTGTAGGCATCTATTGCCTTATCCCAATCCTTCATCTTTTCGTATACCATCGACTTTACCAATATCAGCGATTGGCTATTAGGATAGTATTCCAATCCTTCGTCGATGAGTCGTAGTGCTGCTTCATAGCCAGAAGCTTTGGCATAGTTCATCGCCAATTCCTCGCAACAGCCTGCATAAGCTTTCACCATCGCTGTGTCGCCAATATATGTGTCTACCATATCGTGCAACATATTATAGGCTTTAGCATAGTCGCCTTCTGCTGCCGTTAGCTGAGCATCCTTTAGCAAGAAGAAGGGGTTTTCGGGATATAGCGTCTTTCCTTTCTCTACCAACTCACGAGCCTTTTCGTTGTTTTTCAATACAAGCTCTGTTGTAATAGCCATACTCAGAATATCGGCAGAAGGATGACCCTTGTCGATCACCTTCTGTATCTCTTCCTGCGCTTTATGCATCAAGCCATTGCTCATCAGCTGTTTGATATACGGCATCATAATTTCCTCATATAGTTCTGCCGTCATCTCCTGATTGTTGCTAATCTTGTCAAGCTGCATTAATGCCTTTTGGCGATAGCCTGCATTCACATAGCATGTAAAGAGTCTACGCTCTATAGCCTCTTTAGTCTCGCTATCCACCTTGTATGTCTCCAGCCTCTCCAACAATGTCGCAGCTTCGCCCCATTGCTGTAAGTCCATCATGTGGCGCACTTCCTCCATGCGTATAGCGCACAGTTCCTCATTTGCGTCCTCATTGTTAGGCCATCTTGAGTGAATCTTCTCCAACATCGCCGTTGCTGCTCTTGTGTTGCCCAAACGTCGCTGCACAATATATTCTCTATACATCAAGTTTTGCGAGTCGCCACGTCTGCGGCGAGCTTCACGTATATACATCAATGCATCGTCGAGATATCCACGCGACATAGACGTGTTGAGCAGATATGTCAGCGCCTCTTCCGAATGTTCCTTCTCGTATAGTCTGCCATAGGCAGTATAAGGGTCGTTTTGTGCTGCTGTTCGTGCTTGCTCTCTCTCAAGATTGCTTCTTAGACCATTCAACTTTCCATAGCTTGGTGCAAGTGCAGGAATATTGCTTTGTACAGTTCTTACATACGACAAAGCCTCGCCATATCGCGACATCTCACCAAGTATCGAAGCTTTCTTTTCTACAAAAGGGTAGGGGTGTGCCACAATTGTTGCTGCATGACCAGCAACATCCAATGCCTCTTCCATGCGTCCCGATTGTATCAGCAGATTGCATAATGCCATTTGAAATTCTGCTTCCTTTGGTACCAGTCTCACCAGTTCTCTCAGCATCTCCTCTTGACCTGCAATATTCCTCTTTTCTTTGAATCTGCGATATCTTGTCTCGTAGTCGCCAGCAATCTCGCGTCTCACTTCTTCGCGATTAGGATATATCTCTCCCAATCGTTTCAGCATTTTTATAGCCTCTACATTATTTCCTTGCAGTCTGTATAGTTCTATCTTTTTGCGCCATAGTGTATATTCATAAGGTGCAAGCTCCAACAGTTGGTTGCAATAAACAATAGCCGAGCTATAGTGCTGAGTCATTTCTTCCACCTTCATCAGCATCTGCAATGTCTGTGGATTCTTGTTGTCGTCGCGCAAAGAGCGGATAAGGAAATAGCGAGCCTTATCATATTTCTTATAGTGCAACCAATATGAACCCATAAGCTCATTTAGTGCCGAAAGTGTTTCGTATTTGCTAAGTCCTTCGTCGAGCAACTTCTTGCCTGTTCCCCAAAGTCCTTGTCTAAATAGATGGCGCACTGTTTTGTCGTAATATCCAGGCGTACCTTTCATGGTAGGCGTATAGTTTTCGTTACGTCTACTATTCTTTTGTCCTTGTGCCAATATTGGCTGAGCCACTAAGCCCAGCATCAATACTATGCACCATCTATATATCAAAGCAATTCTCATATTTCTTCTTTCTTTTACATTCCTATGCAGCTCCAGTTGTTGTAGAAGCTGCAGAGTTTTTACGCTTCATGCCAGTACGCTCCATAGACTTCCATACAGCTTTCTGGCGAGTTATGAACTTTAAGTAGCCTACAATAGAGCACACTACGATTATAGGGTGATATATAAAAGGCTCCAATGCTGCTGCCAACAGTAGTTTCAGATAACTTCTGATAGTGGTGTATGATGTTCCTAAGATGAAATCATAGAACACCACAAAGGTAGACAGCATAAAGCTGAAAGTATAAATCGCAAAGAATGTTACAAAGAATGTGTCCCAGTTTATACCACCTGCAAAGACGAGGTATATCATGAACAACAAACCTGTAAACTCGATGATAGGTGCCATAAACTCAAAGAGGAATGTGTATACCATCGTGATAAGACCTAACTTTCTATATCTGCGATTCAAGATTATTCGACGATGTTCCCACATCATCTGTATCAATCCTCGTCCCCAGCGCACACGCTGACGATATAGCATTCGTAGGTTCGATGGACCCTCAGTCCAACAGCAGTTGTGTGGTATCTGTACCACTCTATATTTGCGCTTAAAGTCGCAGCAATATGCTATCATTCGTGTCAGCATATCCATATCCTCGGCAAATGATGAACTGCTATAGCCACCAGCATCTCTAACCACCTCGGTAGAGAACAGACCATAACCTCCCGACACGTTGTTCATGGCGTTTATCTTGCTCCATCCCATCTTGCCAACAAGGAATGAGCGCTTGTATTCCAAATCCTGGAACAAAGGTATTGGGCGATTAGAAGGGCGAATGTCTACCAACTCTCCGTTGTCGATGGTTGAACCGTTACTCATCGACATGGTTCCTGACACAGCAATGATGCTTTCGTCTGTAATCACAGGGAATATACATTGGTACATGGCATCCTTCGACAAGATACAGTCTACGTCGGTATTGATGAAATAAGGGTTCTCTATAACGTTTAGTCCTGCATTCACAGCGTCAGCCTTAGTTCCGCCATTCACTTTGTCAACCACGATAAGCTTCGCAAAGTTGAGGTTTGTAGATTTAAACAGTCGTTTGAATGGTGCACAATGTACCTTCTCTACATATTCGAATGGCACCTCTACCAAGTCGAAAGTGTCTATGAGCAGTTCCAAAGTCTTGTCCTTACTACCATCGTTGACGATACAAACCTCAAAGTTAGGATAGTCCATCCTTAATAGCGATTGCACATTGTCGATGATAGTCTTCTCTTCGTTATATGCCGGTGCAACAATAGAAATGCCAGGAACGTAAGGGGAACTCTGTACCATGTGGCGGATATAGTCGTCCGACCATTGCTTACATCCTGTGCTGTATTGATATGAGAATATCAACAACATCACATACGACGCCAATAGCAATAGCGAATAAGCGAAGATGGCATATCCAAAGAAATATACTAAGAAATTCCACATAACGGTTATAGCATTCTCATTTGATTAAGTACTCCCATAGAATCTATCTGATCCATTAGCGTACGGTCTGTATTTGCTCTTATATATTCATCTCTCAACAGTTCGAAAGTCCGTCTGCCGTCGTAACCATAGGTGTATAGGCATGTCAGTGCAACCTCCCGAGTAATCTTCGATGTTGAAGTATGATAAGCATTCACAAAAAAGTCGGTATGGTTTCCTGAGTTTATGGCATACACAGCCCTTAGCACCTCTTGTCTGATATGTTCAGGCTGTTGTTCGTAGGAGTCTATCGCTGCTTGCTCCTGATTGGTGTCACGCAATATAGCGACAGCATGCAGTGCAGCCGTGCGGTATTTATAGTTAGGCGACAAGAACCATTCATGCAGCGTAGCCTTCTCCTTTTCGCTACCCCAGTATGCCGTTTCTTGAATAAGGAAAGCCACCGATTCCTCGTTCTTCACCTTCTTTGCAAGAACCAGGAATTGAGGCATCTGGCGTTCGTTGGCAGTAGCCCAAGCAAATAGGCGGTGTAGCATCATTATTCGCCACAGTCCCAACTTATCGTTAAACTCCTCAAGGAAATATTGGTATGGTTCGGCATTCGACGATATCACATAGCAAATACGTGCCATATGGCGAATGTTGGCATCATAATAATTGATATATATAGCCAACAAACCCTCTGACACAGGAATATGCATGTTAGCAAGATTCTGCAGTGTCAGTAACACATTCTTTGATGTAGCAAGGTTTTTCTCGTATAGAGCTTTTACGCCTGTATACTGACACAAGATGTCTGCATTTGGTATATCGCCAAGCTCGCGGCTCAGGTCCATACATATTTCCGAAATAAGCCGAGATAAGATCTCGGCTTTATATGATAGTATGGTTTCTATTGGTGTACCGCATGCAACCTCAAACTCCCTTATGCTTGGTTTGTCGGCAGAAATCAATATCTGATAAAAACCATCATAAAGGTTCTTGCGAGCAGAGTAAAACTCTTTTTTTGCACGTCGGCTTTGTCGGATTTTTCTTATAAACAACACAAATAGAATAAGCATAGTGACTATGCATGCGAATATCAGTCCATAAAGCAGACGGATATTCCATGCATAGTCAGAATAGTAGAGCAGGAATCTCTTTAAGTAGAATCCCAAGACTTCAAATCCATAAAAGTCCATACCTTGCCCTGTTGGATATTCTATACCTGTTGTTAGTATCATTAATTAATTTATTCCCTCTTCTCAAGCGCTTAGTTCAAACTTATATTTTATTCCATCTGTATAGCCAATATCTCGGTATACTCTGCCACCCAAGAGTTTTGCCATTTTTTGGCATATTCTTAGACGCAGTCCTAAGCCTTGCTTGTGGTCTTTCAGACTTTGTTCAACATCATGGAAAAACGAGTTGCCCTGTGAATATGGCACATTTGCCGCAACCGAAATCTCTACTTTCTCGTCTTCGTTTATGCGCACCTTCATATTTATCTTGCCTTTATTGATAAACTGGCAAGCATTGGTAAGCAAGTTCTGCACCACCTGTCGTACTCTTCGTCCATCACTCTGTATGGTGAAGCTTTCTGGCAAATGCGACGATAGGCTAACTTCCACGCTTGCAGGTTTGCATACATCTACAGCCTCTACAGCTTCTTTCACTGCTGTTGCCACATCTACGGTGCTTATCTTTACGCTATATTTATGAGTGTCGTAGCGAGTAGACACCATCAAGTCGTTGAGCAACATATCCAGCATATTGTAGCTATTGTGGATATGAGTAGCATAGGCTTCACGTTCTTCTTCGGTCCATGTGCCGTTAGGCATACTCAGCAACTGTGCAAAACCATATACCGAGTTTAGCGATGTGCGAATTTCGTGGCTCATATTCTGCAAGAATAGCTCCTTGCTATGCTGCAATCCTTCGCGCTCATACGACACCACATATATATATAGTATCAAGCACGACATTGCAACACCCATGCTACAGAATGGTGCATCTGGATATTGCAATTGGAATATGCTGAGGAATATAGGTATCAGCGAAGCTAAACACACAGCCCAATGTCGTGGGTCGTAGCTATTGTTGAGTAAACGGTTGTGTATTATCTTTATTAAAGTATAAAACCCTGCCGCTATACAAACAATGTCTTGGCACAATATTGTCAACGGGCGATACTTTCCCACCACATATTCACCATCCTTAATGTCGAAAAGTATAGGCTCTGAGAAGTTTAATGCCACCATTACCATCTCTGCCGCTACCAGCAAGCCGTCTAATCCTAACAATATCGAGCCGTATGGTTCCCTACATTTCGTGTATGTTAGGATGAAATACAACCAGAAGAACATGTTGGCGACACATGCCACATGGAATACTGCGGATGCTCCGAAGTATACTGCGTTGTTATTTATGATATTGCTGTAGCATAAGCCCCAAACAGCATCCTGCACACAGTTGAATAGTGTGAAGTTTATTATCAAGAAAAACGCCCTATCCGATTTGCTCGAATTGCTATGTCGTCTTCTCTCTTTTACCAATATTACCAGCATTATTATGGCGAAGCATACTGCTGATATCCAATACATGTTTCTAGTCATATAGCTTGTTTTTTTATTGTCCTTTTTTTATCTTTTACTCTCTTTCGTATGAAAGCTTGAATGATAAACAGGAATCTTGCTCCATTAGTATAGCTTTGGTCGAGCTTTATATCTGCTCCTAATTTCTCGGCAATGATACTACAGATATGCAGTCCAATTCCTGAACCTTGGACATTGTTGTGTGCCTTCTTATAGCGTTGGAATATCTCTTTAGCAGCTTCTGGAGCTACGCCCTCGCCAGTGTCTGTTACCGAGAATGTTAGTCGTCCTGGATTTTCTGATGTCGACACATGCAAGTGAATTTCTCCCTTCTGGGTATGCTTACAAGCATTTGTCAGGAAGTTCACCAACACCTGTTGTATACGCCTTCCATCTGAGTCAAGCGTGTAGTCGTCTGCCACATCCGAGGTGAAATATAGCTTAACCGCAGCCTGTAGTCGCATTTCTGCCATCTGCATAGCGTTGCGGCAAACATCGTTCACCATAAATGGACTTTTCTGTATTCTGTAGTTGCCATGCTCTGCGTCTACTATGTCCATAACATCGTCAACGAGCATCGACAGCATGTTGAAACTATTATAGATATAGTTAAAATACTCCAACTTCTGCTCTTCTGTAACGTTGGTGTCAGGCATACACAGCAACTGTGAGAAACCATACATAGCGTTAAGTGGGGTTCTTATCTCGTGGGTCATATTCTGGAGCATCATAGTCTTCGACTTGTTAGCGTCGATATTCTCTCTTAGCTCTTCAACCCTTTTAAGCTCTTTATCTCTTAGTTCCGAAATATCTTTCATCGTAGCCACCATGTGGTGTATTGTTCCGTCGGTATGTCGGTCGCTCACGATGAGTGTAAATCTTATCCATTTTACAACTGCTCCACTGAAGATTATGGATATCGAGTTGTGGTGTTTCATGCGTTCGTTTAGCGTACCTAAGTCAGTAAACTTGCGCAGATTTTCGTATTCGTTAGGCGCACATATATTTTCGGACATAATCTTTATAGCTTCCGAAATACGTCCCTCGCTTGGAATATTTTGTATTATATTAGTATTTGAGCTTAGATAAGAAGTATACCAATCTTTTTCTAAGTCCAAATATACCAAGCAAGAGTATGTCTTTGCCAAAGCGTCAGCAATGAAAGCATCCTTCATTTGCTGCTCCATTTGCTCCGTCACATCATAGTGGTAGCCTTCTATCACTATGGTGCCATCATTTTCTTTATGTCCTATGCCGCCGCATCTCACATGTCTCACACCAAGTGTTGGGTGAATCCAACGATATGTCACTTCTTTGCGTTGTCCAGAAGCCAATACTTTCATATAGCCTTCTGCAATGTGGAGGTCGTCGGGATAAACTCTCTTGTACCACCAGTCGCAGAGCTCTTCCTCCGTCATCTGGCGGCCTTTTTCTATGCCCAAGAGCTTAAGCATTTCATCTGAAGCTTTTAGGCGGGGTCTGCATTCTTCTTTAAAGATAATGCGCCATATTCCCATCGCTGCAGTCTCGAGCACATCTTTGATGTTGCTCATCTGCGTTGTCAGATGGTCAGAGTTAGTTCTTTCAGATTCCATTTTGTTAAGTGATTTGTCTATTTGAAGGCTCTTTTTGCCTTTTTTGTTTAAGAATTAAGTTTACCTTAATATTTTGAATGCAAAGATATGCAATAAAATGAAAAGTGGCAAATAAATATATAAAAAATGATTGTAGCTCCGTATGTTTTCATACGAAACTACAATCATTCTTTACTTTAGTAATATGTTTTTTAATCTTTACATTGCAACTACGCTTGCTGTAGCTCCCGTAGCTTCAAAAATTGTCACGAAGTCTTCTGCATCTTGTCTTGTCAAACCCTTAGCGGCAAGAGTAGGTGCATTTTCAATAACCTTCTTTGCAAGTGCAGGGCGATAGCCTGTAATTCTATTCAGCTGGTTATACAAGTCTGAAGGAGAACTTCCTGCTGTATCTATTCTAACAGCATAAGGGCCATTCTTGAAGTTTGGTATCTGCGGACCTCTGCAGATTTTTACTATGCCGATAATGATGTATACGGCAACAATAAATACAAAAAGAACAAGAAAAATTGAGATACCAAGAGCTTTCCCTGCCGCTGTACCTGTGCCAAATCCAGAGAGTAGGAAACGGCTGAATCCATTGTTTAATAAGTTCATAATTGGTGTATTTAGTTTAAGTGAATAATTCTTTGTTTGCAAAGATAGCATAATTATTCGTATTAACCAAGCGATATTAAAAATATTTATAGTTGCCTACTAAACGTGTATTAATGAGATATGGCAAAAACTATGTGTTTTCCTTTGCTGTTCCGTTAGTTTTCCGTAACTTTGCACAAAAATAATAAATTAAGCTTAATATATTTAGATGGAACAAAAGAATTTTAAGAGAACTACCGTTACGGCAGCTCTCCCTTATGCTAATGGCGGCGTACATATCGGCCATTTGGCAGGTGTTTATGTGCCTGCAGATATCTACGTTCGCTATCTCCGACTAAAGAAGAAAGAAGTTGTTTTTATTGGAGGTTCTGACGAGCATGGAGTGCCTGTTACTATCCGTGCTAAGAAAGAGGGTATCACCGTACAGGAGGTGGTAGACCGCTATCATAACCTTATCAAGAAATCGTTCGAGGATTTCGGTATTTCTTTCGATGTTTATAGCCGCACCACTTCCGATATTCATAGCAAGTTTGCTTCTGACTTCTTCCGCACTCTCTACGATAAGGGTGTATTGGAGGAAAAGGTAGAGGAGCAGTTCTGCGATGAGGTAACAGGAGAATTCCTTACCGACCGCAACATCGTTGGCACATGTCCTCGTTGTGGCGCAGAAGGTGCTTATGGCGACCAATGCGAGAAGTGTGGCGCTACACTCTCGCCAGAGGAACTTATCAATCCTACTAACAAAAATAATCCAGGCCACGGCCTCGTGAAGAAGCCTACAAAGAACTGGTATCTACCATTGGGCAAATATCAGGATTGGCTCAAACAATGGATTTTGGAAGGTCACAAGGAGTGGCGCTCTAATGTGTACGGACAATGCAAGAGCTGGCTCGATATGGATCTTCAGCCACGTGCTATGACTCGCGACCTCGATTGGGGTATTCCTGTACCTGTAGAGGGTGCTGAGGGTAAAGTGCTCTATGTATGGTTCGATGCTCCTATCGGATATATCTCTAACACCAAGGAACTCTGCGATGCTCAGCCTGAGAAGTGGGGCACATGGCAGAAGTGGTGGCAAGACCCAGAGACTCGTCTCGTTCACTTCATCGGCAAGGACAATATCGTGTTCCATTGTATCATCTTCCCTACTATGCTCAAGGCGCATGGCGACTACATCTTGCCAGACAATGTGCCTGCTAACGAGTTCTTGAATCTTGAAGACGACAAGATTTCTACATCACGCAACTGGGCAGTATGGTTGCACGAATATCTCGTCGACCTTCCTGGCAAGCAGGATGTTTTGCGCTATGTGCTTACAGCCAATGCTCCTGAGACTAAGGACAACAACTTTACATGGAAGGATTTCCAGGAGCGCAACAACTCTGAGCTCGTGGCTATCTATGGCAACTTCGTAAACCGCGCATTGCAGCTCACCAAGAAGTATTGGAACGGCGTTGTTCCTGCTTGTGGCGAATTGCAGGAGGTTGACCAAAAGGCTATCGCTGAGTTCAAGGATGTAAAGGAGAAGGTAGAGCAGTATCTCGATGTATTCAAGTTCCGTGAGGCACAGAAAGAGGCTATGAACCTCGCCCGCATCGGCAACAGATATATCACAGAGTGTGAGCCTTGGAAGGTTTGGAAGACCGATCCTAAGCGTGTAGAGACTATCCTCAACATCTCGCTCCAGCTCGTTGCCAACCTTGCAATAGCTTTCGAACCTTTCTTGCCATTCTCTTCTGAGAAGCTCCGCAAGATGATCAATATGCCTAACTTTGAGTGGACACAACTCGGCAGCACCGACCTCCTTAAGGCTGGCGACCAGCTTGGCGAACCAGAGTTGCTCTTCGAGAAGATTGAAGACGAGGTAGTAGAAGCACAGCTCAAGAAGCTTGCTGACACCAAGAAGGCAAACGAAGAGGCTTCATACCAGGCAGCACCTATTAAGCCTGAGGTTAGCTTCGACGACTTCGAGAAGCTCGACATCCGCGTAGGTCATATCATCAACTGCGAGAAGGTTAAGAAGTCGAAGAAACTCTTGAAGTTTGCTATCGACGATGGCTCAGGCGTAGAGCGCACCATCCTCAGCGGTATCGCTGCCTACTATGAGCCAGAACAGCTGATAGGCAAGGATGTATTGTTCGTTGCCAACTTTGCTCCTCGCAAGATGATGGGC
>ERZ1026856.123-NODE-123-length-56509-cov-6.092057_pt1 | contig 56509 bp, 47 predicted proteins | sample MGYA00380158_ERZ1026856 | MGnify/ENA primary metagenome ERZ1026856 (study PRJEB33269, sample SAMEA4719794) | human gut metagenome | biome: human-associated habitat; feature: organic feature; material: feces | place: Cameroon | collected 2013-10 ... | reverse complement strand
AGTCTCGTGGGCTCGGAGATGTGTATAAGAGACAGGTGCATACAGGATACCCGCCGCCGCCAGCACGATGCCCATGGTGAAAATCATGCCCTTATGAGTATTGACGCCATCGGTCGCCGCATACATCGCCTGCTCCGCCTCGAGACCGATGCCGCGGATCGCCTGAAACACTTCTTCCGGCGTATGGCCGGCTGCCGTCGCATCCATCCCCTCCGCAAACATGCGCACCATGAACGGTGTGATGGCTTCGGTACTCGCGAGGAAGGTCTCGTAATTCATATCGCGATGCGCACCGGTATCCCGGCGATCGACCAATCCAGGCTTCGGAGTCGCATAGACCTCGCCGAGCAGCGCATTCCGTACCCGCCAGCCGATGCGCTCGAAAAGGGCGGCACGCGCCGAATCATCAAACGCTTTTTTATTCATCGCGCCGCCTCGATGATGCGGTGGATCTCCGCGACCATGTCCGGTACCGCATGGGTCCGGTTCCGTGCACAGAGATGGGCTTCCTCCTCGCACATAAGGCACTTCCGCGGCGGCATACCGAACTCCTCACGGCTCACCTTCTGTCCATCCTTCCGGATGACATCGATGTCGAAGATCCGGCCGAGCCGGTCCGCGTCCTCGATGAGACACATGAGCTCCTTCACACGGATCGCCTCCGCATCTACGGAAGCATAATACACATAGCCGGTCAGCTCGACTTCCTTCTTTTCTGCTTCGATCCGGATATCGTTCTGATCGAGACAGTCCTGGATGCGATGAAGGCCGGTTTCGAAGGCCCAGTAGAAGTCCTCTCCCACCTTATGCGGGCCCGGAATGTTCAGCATGAAGCAGATCACCGGATGGTGAAAGCGCGCGATGAAATCCTGCTGCAGCTCCACCCGATGATCTCGTGCGGCCAGCATCTCCAGCACCGTCACCTCATGTGTAAAATCAAGTTTCTTTTCCATAGCAGGCCTCCTGTTTTTCTATCTGCAGCTTATTCTAACACATAAAAAGGCGCTTTGGTTATCCCCTTAACCAGAGCGCCTTCATTCATGAGAAGACCGTGTCACGCACGGAGAGGTCATGATCTGCTGACCCGAATCGAAAATTCAGGTCCTGTATGATCAGTCTTTAAACTCGAATGGCTTGATCTGACGAACGACATCCATGATGGAGCCGTCACGTGCTTCGATGACACCGACAACACGGTCACCGAACTGAACCTTCTCCGGCGCGCCGGTGATGGAGTACGCGATGTCGCGAAGCTCCTCGATGGTCTTGATCGGAAGATCCTTACCAGCGACAGCATCGATGAGATCCTGACGCTTCGGGTTGATGGCGATACCATAATCGGTTACAACGACATCGACATCCTCACCCGGAGTGGTGACGGTCGTACAGTCGCTGCAGATCGTCGGGATTCTGCCCTGCATAATCGGAGCGATCACGATGGTGCACTTCGCACCGGCAGCGGTATCCGGATGTCCGCCCTGGGCACCGGTGATGACACCGTCAGAGCCCACAACGACGTTACAGTTGAAGTGTGTATCAACCTCAAGTGCAGCGAGGATAACGAAATCCAGCTTATTTACGTATGCACCCTTGTTGAACGGGTTTGCATACTCATCTGCCGTGATGTAGAAGTGGCGCGGATGAGTCGCTGCGGACTTGATCGCATCCTGGTCGAAATCCTGGGTATCGACGAGACAGTCTGCGAGACCCTCATCGAGGAGGTCACACATCGGCTTCGTAAGACCACCGACGCCGAAGGACATGTGAATATTGCGCTCACGCATCACCTCTGCGAGGTACTTGGTGGAAGCGATGGACGCACCGCCGACACCGGTCTGGTAGGAGAAGCCCTCCTTGAAGTACGGTGTGTTCACAACGAAATCTGTGCAGTACTTCGCCATAAGCAGCTTTCTCTGATCGGTCGTCGGCTTCGCTGCACCGGTCGCGATCTTCGTCGGATCACCGATCTCGTCGACCTTTACGACATAATCGACCTTAACCTGAGAAATCTGTGCAGGAAGGTTCGGGAATGGTACCAGTGTATCGGTAACTGCAACTACGCGGTCTGCATACTCAGCATCCACTGCGGAGTAGGAAAGCACACCACAGTCCGCCTTACCACCGTTGGCGTTCAGGTTACCGTACTCATCTGCGGTTGGTGCGCCGATGAAGGCGATGTCGATGTGGGTCTCACCACTCATGATGGCTCTGGAACGTGCACCGTGGGAACGCATGATGGCGAGTCCCTGCAGACGACCATTTGAAATCGCCTTACCGATCTCACCACGCACACCGGAAGACTCGATGTTTGTGATGGTGCCATCGTCGAGCATGTATACGATCGGATCGTTCTGTCCACCGAGGGAAGAAGCGCAGATCGTGATGTTCTTGATGCCCATGGCATGAACCTCTTCCATGACCATGTTGAGCACCTTGTCACCATTACGGAAGTGGTGGTGGAAGGAAAGGGTCATACCGTCCTTGATGCCGCACTTTACGAGTACATCATGGATGGAATCTACGAGCTTGGAGCCGTTCGAGTTGATCACGCACTTCACCTTATGGGAAGCAGTCTCAAACTCATGGCCGTCGAAATGATGGGTTCCCTGGAATACTTCCTTACCGGTCGCCTTTAAAATCTCCTCCGGAATATCTCTTCCTACTGCATTTAACATAATTAAAGATCCCCCTTATACACACCGGCTGCCTTTGCGAGCTTGATGGTTCTCTGTGCGCCGTCATAGAAAGCGATATCGATCATCTTACCGTCTACGGTGAAGACGCCGATGCCCTTTGCCTTCTTGTCATCGATTTCCTTAATTACCTTCTCTGCGAAGATGATATCCTTTGTGGTCGGCGTGAAGATCTCATGTACGATATCGATCTGACGAGGGTTGACACAGGACTTTCCATCGAAGCCCATGTCATGGATCGTCTGAACATCCTTGCGGAAGCCGTCCATGTCATCGAGGTTCGTCCATACGGTATCGAAGCACTGTACACCAGCGGCACGTGCAGCGATGATCATCTGCTGACGGGCACCCATGAGCTCTACACCGGTACCGGTGATATGGGTCTGCAGATCCTTCGTATAGTCACCACCGGAAAGTGCAACACCGATCAGACGATCTGAAGCGGTGCAGACCTCGTAAGCATTCATAATTCCCTTGCAGGACTCGAGTGCCGACATGATGAGGGTGGAACCCGGCTCACGGTCGAACTCTTCCTCAGCAGCCACGACCTTCTCTTCTACGGCACGTACCATATCGGCAGACTCGGTCTTCGGGATACGGATGACATCCGCGCCTCCAGCTACGCAGCAACGGATATCCTCCTCCCAGAGGTCGGTATCGAGGCCGTTGATACGAACGACACGCTCAGATCCACGGTAATCGATGGTGGTCAGTGCATGGTAGAGTGAGAAACGTGCGGTGTCCTTCGCAGTTACCGCAACCGCATCCTCGAGGTCCAGCATGAGTGAATCACACTTGTAGATGTACGGATCCTTGATGAGTGAAGGCTTCTGTGCATTCAGGAACATCATGGATCTTCTCAGTCTCTTCTTGTTCGGATTCTCAATCATCGGATGGCACCTCCCCATGGTAAATTCGTGTACTGATCCACAGAACGGAATACAGCACCTTCGATACGCGCCTTGATCGTGCAGTCGAGTGCACCCTTGTCGACGATGGAGATCTTGACATTATCGATGCCCAGATTCTTCAGGGTTTCCATGGTGACCTTGCGGATCTCGTTACCAAACTGATGTGCAACTGCGGAATCGAGAGTGAAATCGATCTTTCCGTCTCCCGGCTCAACCGTTACCTGGCAGTCACTGGATTCCATCGTGCCCGCTACAGCAGGTTTCTTAATTTCCATAGTTTCCTCCTTGTCAGCAGAAGCGATCCCCCAATCGTTTCTGCAACTCCATTAGTTACTTGCTTCGACTTAACCAACGCTCTTCTGTGTTTAAGCTATAGTAATTATACACTTTGAAGCGCCGGATAATTCTTATTTTTTGTGGTAATTCCATAATATAGCAGTGTCGAAATATAGTAAAATAGTTATATTATTATGGAAGGCATAGGTTGTTCCTATGTTTATACAATTCGTATACACAAACAGGGAGATGGCATGGATCTCCCCGTTTTTCATCATTCAAAGCGGGTTCAGAACGCCCTGGCGCTGTGATGATGGCGTGTTTTATGCATTGGCATGGCCCAGCTTGTTAAAGTTGATGAGGCAGCCATCCATGACGATTCTTCGCTCGTTCTCGGTCATCGGAAGGACATAGAGCTCGATCTCGGTCGTCTGACCGTTCTTCAGAACATAGGCCTTGATATCGTCGAGCTTGTTCTCGCTGAGCGCCTGGCGGATGCCCGGTACGTAGATGTAATCACCGACCTCGAAGCTGTCCGGCTCGCCCTTCAGGTGGAACGGCACCATGCCCCAGTTCATGCAGTTACTTCTGTAACGCTTGGTTGCGTACTCCTGCGTGATGTTTGCGAGGGCACCGAGTACACGCTGGCAGGAAGCGGCCTGCTCACGGGCAGAACCGTCGCCCGGCTTGTTCGCGTAGATGGTGGAACCGATCTCGACCTCGGACGCCTGTACGTTCTCCTGGCCCGGGATCTGATGGATCAGCTTGAATACCTCTTCTACCTCAGCGGCGTTCTTACCGGCCTTACGTGCATCCTCGAGATCACGTACTGCCTTCGCACGGGCTACGTACTCCGGATCACGTCTCGAAAGCGTGAACTCTGCGAGGCCGAGCGGGTTCGAACGATAGGAAGAGGTCTCACCGGAAGGGATGAGCTCATCGGTCGTGGTGACCGGATCGAGGATCTTCGAAGCGACCTTCAGAAGGATGTTGTCGGTCATCTCCTCCTGCTCCGGCCAGTCCTTGATGTTCGGTCCGAAGCGAAGCGGAAGCTCGAGATCCGCCTTGCCCCAGCCCTGGTATACACGGTTCTGGTAGGCCTTGTCGTCGTAGTTGTACTCCGGGATATCGCCCCAGCAGTCGAGCTCCTCGGCAGAGGTCAGCTTGCCGCCGTTTGCAGCGGTTGCCGCGATGGAACGCGCGTCCATGAGGCATACGGCCGACATCTGGCCCACCCCCGGCTTCGAGCCCTCACGGTTCGGGAAGTTACGGGTCGTATGACGGATGGAAAGCGCGTTGTTCGCCGGTGTGTCACCTGCGCCGAAGCAAGGTCCACAGAAAGCGGAACGGATGATGGCACCCGCATCCATGAGGTCTGCGAGCAGGCCCTTGCGGTCGAGGTCGGTATAGACCGGCTGCGAGGACGGGTAAACGCTGAGATAGAACTCGCTGTCGCCAATGTTTTTGCCCTTCAGTGCATGAGCCGCCTCGACGACATTGGTATAGTTACCGCCTGCACAGCCGGCGATGATACCCTGCTGTACCTGGAGGCGATGATCCGCGGTGATCTTATCGAGGAGGGTGAAGTGTGCTCTGCCCTCGGCAACCTTCTCGGCTTCCTGCTCGGTCGCACGGAGGATGTCCTCGAGGTTGTCATAGAGCTCGCCGATCTCGTATGCGTTGGACGGATGGAACGGAAGGGCGATCATCGGACGGATGCTGGAAAGATCGACCTCGACGCAGCCGTCATAGTATGCGACGTCTGCCGGATTCAGCTCCTTGAACTCTGCACCTCTGTGATGCTTGTCGAGGAACTCCTTCGTTGCGGCATCGGTTCTCCAGATGGAGGACAGGCAGGTGGTCTCGGTGGTCATAACGTCGACACCGTTACGGTAATCCGCCGTCATGCTGGATACGCCAGGGCCCACGAACTCCATTACCTTATTCTTCACATAGCCATTCTTGAAGACCGCGCGCTCGATCGCGAGTGCGACATCATGCGGACCAACGAATGGCTGTGGCTTACCGGTGAGGTAGATGGCTACGACACCCGGATAAGCGACATCATAGGTCTGCTTCAGGAGCTGCTTGCTGAGCTCTCCGCCACCCTCACCGATGGCCATGGTACCGAGGGCACCGTAGCGGGTGTGGGAATCGGAGCCAAGGATCATCTTTCCGCAGCCGGCGAAGTTCTCACGCATGAACTGATGACATACGGCGATGTGAGGTGGAACGTAGATTCCGCCGTACTTCTTTGCAGCTGAGAGACCGAAGTAGTGGTCGTCATCATTGATCGTACCACCGACCGCGCAGAGCGAGTTGTGGCAGCAGGTCAGCACGTATGGCAGCGGGAACTTCTCCATGCCGGATGCACGTGCCGTCTGGATGATGCCGACGAAGGTGATATCGTGGGATACCATCGCATCGAATCTGATTTTCAGATTTTCCATGGTCTCCGCGGTATTGTGCGACTGCATGATGCCATAGGCGATCGTGCCCTTCTTCGCTTCCTCCTGGTTTGCAGCCTTGCCGGTCAGCTGCTCGACTTTTGCGGCCTCGGATGCCGGAACGAGCTCGGTTCCGTGCACCAGGTAGACGCCACCTTCATGTAACTTTACCATATGTACCTCCTTTGGTTTGATATGTTTTCTATATAAAATAATAGCTTATATACAGGTATCGTAGAATCCGATATTTTGTTATACTGGTTATCGATAATTCCGATATAATACGTAATTCTGTAATTTAGAGATATAATTAATAATAATTATTATAATAAGTTCGAGAGGAGCTGCTCAAATGGAACTAAAAGATCTGAATTTTCTGATTGCGATTTATGAGGAGAAGAGTATTTCGCGGGCGGCGGAGCGTCTGTACATGGCGCAGTCGAGTCTGTCGCAGTTTCTTTCGAATTATGAGCGGGAGCTCGGCTACCGGCTTTTCGTCCGTACCGCGAACGGAGTGCGTCCGACGGAGGCGGGGGAGCTGCTGCTCTCCTATGCCTATAGGACGACGGCGGAATATAAGCGGCTCCAGGATGAGATGCAGGATACGGCGAATCTGAAAAACGGCAGTGTGATTCTTGGCATCAATACCTTTCGTGGCTCTTATATACTGCCACCGGTGTTGAATGCCTTCCATATGAAATATCCGAATATCCACGTGAAGGTCGTCGATGGTCGTACGCGTATGCTGGAGCAGCTTCTCACGAGTGGTGATCTCGATCTCGCCCTGCTCGCCACCCCGGATAAACACAGCCGGATCGAAGCTGAATACCTGATGACCGACGAGATCTGTCTCATCACGAGTCATACACATCCGATCATGAAAAAGGCGAAAAAAAATCGACAGCACAGCGGGACCTCACAGATTCCGATGTATGTCGATCTTCAGGATGCGGCGAACTATGAATTTAATCTCTGCGGCACGGATACGATGCTCGGGCAGTATGCCCGTCGTATCTTTCTGAAAAACGAGCTCACGCCGATCACGTATAACGACAACATGTCGGTCCTGCTGGCTTCCTCGCTCGGAGCTGCCGGGCAGGGGCTCGCCTTCACCTACTACAGTTCCCGTCACTACTTCCGAAATGCAGAGTTCCTCTCCCTCGGGAAGGATGGCGGCACCATCGAGATCTCGACGGCGCTGGCCCCTGGACGCTATCACAGCAAGGCGACGCTTGCACTGCGGAATGTGATGCACGAAATCCTGAAATAAGCATGCAGAAAAACCGCCGATCAAGGGCGGTTTTTTGACATCATTCCTCATCACGATTTATGAGGAGGCTGATAAATTCTTCCGGAGCCAAAACCGGTATGGGCCTATAGAACAAATCTATGAAAAATGTGGATTTTAATATATAATAGACTTTGATATTTTTCTGACGGAGGCGGGCGTATGGATTTCAGAGAGCTGAGTTACATCATCGCGGTGGCGGATCATCATAGTGTGACGGAGGCGGCGAAGAAGCTGTATATTTCACAGCCTTCCCTTAGCTACATCATCTCGAAGGTGGAGGAGGATCTCGGGGTGAAGCTGTTTGACCGGAAGACGAATCCGATTACGCTGACCTACGCCGGTGAGCGTTATGTGAAGACGGCGCGGGAGATCCTGCTGCTGAAGGATAATCTCCGGCGGGAGCTCGCCGATATCGGCCACGGACAGAAAGGGCGCATCAACATTGGCATCCCGACGGAGCGGGCGGGCTACATGCTGCCGAAGGTGATCGGGCCGTTCCGGGCACAGTTCCCGAACATCGAGATCCATCTTCAGGAATCGAAATCCGAGGAGATCATCACGAATCTCATGAATGATAAAATCGCCTTCTGCGTACTGCCCGGTGGCACGGATCATCTGCCGGTGGGCGTGAAGACGGAGTACATCTATACGGAGCGTCTGTTCCTCGTCGCCGGAAAGGATATGATCACGGAGGAGATGCTGGTTTCCCCGGGTGGATGTATGGCGCGCGACGCCTCGAACATCCTCGAAAACCTTCCGGAAGTTGACCTTCGAAAACTCCGGGATCTTCCGTTCATCATCATGAAGCGCGGCCAGTACATCCGTAGGAAGGTAGACGATATTTTCCGTCGTTTTGATTTTCTGCCGAAGGAAATCATGGAGGTATCGAGCTGTATCTCCGCGACGCAGCTGGCGGCCTCCGGTCTCGGCGTGACCATCGTGCCGGAACGTGCCATCGTGCCGTTTCAGAATCCGAATTTCAGCGTCTACAATTACGGCCCGGCGCCGGACTGCTGGGAGGTCAATGCGGTTTATAAGGAAAATGTTTACCTCGGCGAGGCAGAGCGCGGCCTGATCGAAACGATGCAGCGGGTGTTTGAAGCGGAAAGCACCACCCGATAGAGAAAAGTACATAAAAAACATACAAATCAATATATTTTACTTATAAGAAGGAGCACCCGTATAATTGGATTCAAGTACAGGGTGCTCTTTTTATATCATTTCCTGCGATTCAGGCGATGAGCACCGAAACATCGTAGAAGGAGAAAAAGATGGTTACTTTATTTGATCACGGCGTCATCCTCGATGCGGCGGGTGATGTCTCCGACGCAAGTGCGGCACCTGCCCAGGCAGTCGAGGCTGGCCGTCAGAAAACCATGGCGTATCATATCCTGGAGGCGCACAACCACAGTGGCGACATGCGGCATCTTCAGCTGAAGTTTGACAGCATGGTCTCCCCGGACAACAACTATGTCAATATTCTGCAGACGGCACGTGCATCCGGACTCACGAAGTTCCCGATGCCGTATGTGCTGTCCAACTGCCACAACACACTCTGTGCCGTCGGCGGTACGATCCTGGAGGACGATCATGCCTTCGGCTTATCCAATGCTGAAAAGTTCGGCGGTATCTTCGTGCCGCCTTATCGTGGCGTCCTCCACCAGTATATGCGTGAGAAGATGGCCGGCGGAGGAAAGATGATTCTCGGCTCGGATTCGCATACGCGTTACGGAGCCCTCGGCACGATGGGCATCGGTGAAGGTGGCGGCGAGCTCGTGAAGCAACTGGTCGGCCATACCTATGACCTCGCTTATCCGAAGATCATCGGCATTCGTCTCACCGGATCGCCGAAGCCGGGGATCGGTCCGATGGATGTGGCACTGGCACTGATTGCGAAGACCTTCGCAAACGGCTTTAATAAGAACAACGTACTCGAGTTCTTCGGTCCGGGAATCGGAAATCTCTCGATGGAGTTCCGTATGGGCATCGACGTGATGACGACAGAGTCTGCGGCACTCAGCTCCATCTGGTGCACCGATGAGAAGACAGAAACCTATCTCGCCGAACATGGCCGCGCGGCAGATTATCAGAAGCTCGCACCGGAAGCCGGCGCGTACTATGACCGCTATATCGAAATCGATATGGATACGGTCGAATCGATGATCGCCCTTCCGTTCCATCCGAGCCATGCGATGCCGATCCGGGAATTCAAGGAAAACATGGAGACGGTACTTCGTGAAGTCGAGGCCGAAGGCAATAAGATCAAGGGTGCACACGGTGAGCCGTTCCGCATCATGCAGCATGTGCATGACGGCGCATTCTATCCGGACCAGGCACTGGTTTCCGGCTGTGCCGGGGGACTGTTCGAGAACATCGTTGCCATCGCAGATGTCCTTCGGGCACCACTAAACGATGAGGAGAAGGTGACCGGCGCAGACGCCATCTATGGCATCCCGGGCAATGGACTGAACCTGCATGTGAATCCGGCCTCCCTTCCGGTGATGGAGGACCTGATGAGTCAGGGCATCGGCTCAGAGCTGGCAATCGCCGGCGTCACGATGCGGCCATGCATCTGCGGACCATGCTTCGGTGTCACCGATACACCGGCGAACGACCAGCTGAGCATCCGTCATGTAACGAGAAACTATTCAACACGTGAGGGTTCGAAGCCTGGTCAGGGTCAAATGGCGGCGGTATGCCTCATGGATGCACGTTCGATCGCCGCTACCGTTCGGAATGGTGGCCGCCTGACCGCAGCGACCGAGCTTAAAAACGTAGAGTATCGGGCACTTCATCATCATTTCAATGAGAAGATCTATGAGAATCAGATCTTCGATCATTATGATCATGGCGATCCGAAGGTCGAGCTCGTCAAGGGCCCGAACATCGCAGACTGGCCGGAGATGGCACCACTGAAGGAAAACATCCTTCTGAAAGTGGCCGGATCCTATCAAGGCTCTGTCACCACGGATGAACTGGTACCGTCCGGTGAAGCCAGCTCCTATCGCTCGAACCCGGAGAAGATTTCCGCTTTCACGATGATTTCTCGTGATCCGCAGTATGTACCGACGGCAAAGGCAATCCGTGCCCTCGAAGCAGCACCAAACCTCGAGCAGGCGCCGAAGACATCTCAGGATGCCGGTGACCCGAAGGGTGTGACCTTCGGCTCCCTGATGGTTTCCGATCAGATCGGAGATGGGTCCAGCCGTGAGCAGGCGGCTTCCTGCCAGAAGGTACTGGGTGGCTTTGCAAACCTCGCGCAGGAATACTCCACGAAGCGCTATCGCTCGAACCTGATCAACTGGGGCTTGCTGCCGCTTCGCACCGAAGAAAAGCTGCAGCTTCCGGTCGGTAGCTATGTCTTCATCGAAGGTATCCGAAGCCTCCTTCGAAGCGGCGCAAGTGAAGTCGAGCTTCATGTACTGGATCACAGCATCCAGGTCGAGGACGAGGCAGACGTACGTGCACTGGCTCCGGCAGATCTGAAAGCACACAGCGTACAGGTCATCCACGCAACGCTTGACAGCCTGACCGAAGAGGAACGAGAAATCCTCATGAGCGGCTGCCTGATCAACCACTATAAAAACGACTGATAAACGAAAAAACCGCCGTTGATCGGCGGTTTTTTCTATGCAGTTAAGCATCCTGTGATTCAGAAAAAATGAATGGGGTCTGCCCCACATAAACTCAGGCTTAGATCAGCTCCAGCGTCTTCACGAGCCAGAGCCAGAATGTGAGGGAAAATGCGCTGAAGAGGGTCGTCAGCATAACCACCGAGGAGGTCAATGTGCCCTCGTGGTGCATGTTCCGCGCCATCACATAGCAGCTCACCGTCGTTGCGGAACCGAGCATAACGAGGATCGCCACCAGCTTTTCGGTCCGGAAGCCGAGCGCGACCGCCATCGGTAGAAAGAGGATATTGAAGCCGATGAGCTTCAGGAACGTGGCACCGAAGGCCGGTCCCAGCTTGCCGAAGGCCTTCTTAAAGTCAAACATCGCGCCCATGGCCATCAGCCCGAGCGGCGTACCCAGCGCCCCGACCTTGCTGCAGGTCGTCATCAGGATTTTCGGCTGCGGGATACGGAGAAGTGACCAGAGAAGGCCGACCAGAATGCCGATGATAATCGGATTCGTTACGATGCCGCGGACGGTCTTCGCCAGCGTTTTCTTATCAAGTCCTGTATTTTCCGGATCGGTCAGACTGAGTGCCACGACGGCCATCACATTATAGAGTGGTACCGCACCGATGATCATGAGCGGTGCCATGCCGGCCGTCCCGTAGATGTTCTCGATGAAGGCCACTCCGAGAAGCGATGCGCTCGAGCGGTACGCCGCCTGCACGAATTCGCCACGCTCTGCATGGTTATGAAGCATCCGTGACAGAAGTGCAGCGATGAGGACACTCAGCAGCGTCGCGACGAAGCAGAATACGACGAAGCGGGTATCCCAGGCTTCGCGGATGTCGAGCGCCGATACCTGCACGAACAGGTTCACCGGCAGCGGTACCAGAAATACAAATTTATTTAATTTACTCGCAAAATCAGTATCAAGCCAGCCGATCTGGTGCAGCGCATAGCCCAGTACCATCATAAGAAAGATCGGCATCGTTGCATTGAGACTGAAGATCAGATTTTCCATAGTCTTTTCGATATCCTTTCACATCCTGCCCCGAAGGCTGTCTCCATGCGCTGTGCCCGATTTCGGAAGCATGCCTGAACCGGTCCGGCACAAGGAGCTGACCCCTAGTATACGCCGGTTTTTCCCGGATGGATAATCGATATTCCCTATCGAAGTCATACGGACTGCTTATACGCTCTTTTTGATCTTCGTCATGACCTTGCCGGTTTCGATCATCTCCCGAACCGTCGCCTCCTGACGCTGCTTCTTATCCAGCGATTTCGCCATCGCCTCCAGCGCTTCCTCCGGGCGCATCACGAGCACACCGTTACGATCTGCGCAGATGATATCCCCTGGCATCACCACCTGGTTGCCACAGGCCACCGGCACATTGATGGCACCGACACCGGATTTCTGCGCCGTGCCGCAGGTCAGGCCCTTCGCAAAGATCGGAAAGCCGACATTTTCACAGCCTTCGATATCACGAAATGCGCCATCCACGATGACCCCCTCCGCACCCATCATCTTCGCACAGAGGGAGCGGTGATCGCCCCAGTAGGAGCATTCACAGTTGCCCTTTCCGGAGACCACCAGGATATCCCCCGGCTTCAGTGAGAGGATCGCATCGGCGACGATGCCACCCTCCCCGGATGGCACGTCGACCGTGACGGCGGTCCCGACGATGTGGGTACTGCCCACCCGCGGCTTGATCTCATGATCCATGACATGGTAGAGCGGCAGCCCATCGCAGAGCTCCGGCACTGTAAAGGTCCGGAGCCGCTCCAGTATTTTCTTAATTTCTGACATAGACATATCCATCCATGATACGACGGGCCGTACGCTGTACTGCAACACCCGGTACCTTCGCATCCGCCATGTTCTCACCCTGCTTCTCGACGGTCGGCACCATGGTCATCACACCGCTCGGATGACCGATACGGACCGTGGTCTGACCCGGCTTCACCGGTGCGATCTGGTTCACAATCGTACCATCCAGGAAGGCGGCAGTGGAAACCGAGCTGGCGGCCGTCAGCGGAATCGCCTTGTGGCACTTGAAGACGGAGATCACACGGGCACAGACGTCCATCCTGTCTTCATTGACCTCTTTCCCTTCGATATCCGTAAAGCCGACCGGACTGGTCACAAAGCCGACCTTCGGAACACCCGGCTGATGATCGGTGGCATCCTGAAGATCCTTTGCGAAGCCCATCATCACGCAGGCGGTGCCCCGGATCTTCTCGAGAAGCTCCATCACCAGAGTGTTGGCATTGATCTCGGACGGAAGCTCCGTGCCCTTCATGCCGATATCCTCGGCACGTACCAGGACGATCGGGTTCGATACATCGATGATGGTCGCCTCGAGCTTTCCGAAGCCCGGGATATCGAGCGTATCGATCACATGTCCGGTCGGAAGGAGCTTCCCGGTCTTGGCACCCGCCGGGTTCAGGAAATCGACCTTCAGCTCGGCGGCCGTACCATCGACACCGGCGATCTCACAGTCACCATCCTGTGCGAAGGTATGGGTCTCCGGATCGATCGGGACATCGACATTGATGTACTTATCGGTGTTCTTATTCAGCATGCGAACCGTCGTGACCGGTTCCTTGATCTCGACCATGCCCTCTTCGACCGCGAAGGCCGGAACCGCAGCGGTCATGTTGCCGCAGTTCGACTTATAGTCCACCTGCTCCTTGCCGACGATGACCTGGCCCACCAGGTACTCGATGTCGACATTCGGCTCCTCGGACTTCCAGATGACGACGATCTTGTTGTTGGAGGATACGGTACCGCCCATACCATCGATCTGCTTCGGATCCGGACAGCCCATCGTCTGCAGGAAAATCTGATCCCACTCGGCTCTGTCCGCCGGGAGATCCTCCTTCTTAAAAAGGCATCCCTTCGAGGTGCCGCCACGCATAAATACTGTCTTGAATTTTCTCATGATTAGCTCCTTTATGATGTACGTAACACTTGATTTAAAGAACCGCATCCTCCGATGTCGAAGGATGCGGTCGAGATTTCATATTTCAAAGTGCAGCGAATTACTTCTCCAGACCCTGGATGGTCTCGATGAGGTAATCGGTGAACTCGGCTGCAGAAGCATCCTTGGTCTCGGTGGTCAGTACGACCTTGCGCTCGGTCACGGTGCAGATCTCGAGGGCCTGATCCAGGATCGCCTTCCGGTCACCATAACCGATATGTGCCATCATCTCGCCCATCGCACGGATGAGGGAGCATGGATTTGCATAGTTTCCGCGGCCGTGGCTCATAAGGTATGGTGCGGTACCATGGATCGCCTCGAAGAGTGCATACTGGTTACCAATGTTGGAGCTGGATGCGGTGCCGAGACCACCCTGAAGCTCGGCTGCGACATCGGTTACGATATCACCGTAGAGGTTTGGAAGAACCACCACCTGGATGCCGGCGTTAAACTCCGGATCGGTCATCTTCGCTGCCATCGCATCGACGAGCTTGTCCTGTACCTCGATCTCCGGATACTCCTCTGCACCGATGCGGTGAACGGTCTTCAGGAAGTTACCATCTGCCAGCTTTACGATGTTGGACTTCGTTACGACAGTGACGTTGGTCTTGCCATTCTTACGTGCAAACTCGAACGCGGCACGTGCGATACGCTCTGCGCCCGGCTTCGTGCAGACCTTGAAGTCGATACCGAGGTCCTCATTGACCTCGATACCCTTGTTGCCCCAGATGTACTCACCCTCGATGTTCTCGCGGAAGAACGTCCAGTCGATACCCTTATCCGGCATCTTGATCGGACGTACGGCTGCGAAGAGGTTCAGGCCTCTGCGAAGCAGGGAGTTTGCGGATACGAGGTTTGGATATGGATCACCAGGTCTCGGGGTTACGAACGGGCCCTTCACGAGTACATCACACTTCTTGCACTCCTCCATGACATCTGTCGGAAGAGACTCCATAAGCTCGGATCTGCGCTCGATGGTCATGCCCGGGATCTCATGAAGCTCGACACGACCGGAGGCGATCTCCTCCTTCAGAAGCTCGTTTACGACACGAACTGCCTGCTCCATGATGATCGGGCCGATGCCATCACCCGGCAGGATGCCGACCTTGATATGTGAAAGCTTCGAGAAGTCCTTCACCTCACTGTCCTTCTTCATCGCCTCGATACGTGCATTCTCGTTACGGATCAGCTCACCAAACTTCGACTCCGCTGCCTTGATCTGCTCTTCTGTAATCATCTTTCTCTCCTTTTCCACCGCCCTGAACGGTGCTCTACAGTATTCATACCCGAATGCCCCACGCGCTTTTCGTGTGCATTCCTTCTATAATGAAAGTATATCGGCGATGAGCCATATAGTAAAATATATATAAAAATATATGCATCATAAGATATTTTCTATGAATATCCATCAGATAACACCGTAGTCGAATCGATTTTTCTCACCATGCCTGCGTTTTCCACAACCTCATCGGTTTTCATCCCTGGATCTTTACATACTTTTCCACATACTGGATCAGTTCATCCACCACCGCCCGACGGTTTTTCTCCTTCTTATAGATAAACCAGCTGTCTCTCGTGATCTGCTTTCCATCCTTCGTGAGAAGTGGTGTCAGTGTCAGATGAAATTCATTGACGAAATTATCCGGCAGGAAGCAGAGAAGATACCTGTTTCCTGCGGCAATGCTTCGGAATGCAAATTCGATGTAGCCCGCGTCCTCTGCCGGCTCCGGCAGCTTCGTGCCGAAGCGCTCCATCCACCACGCTTCGATCTTCCCGATGGTTTTCTCATTGGTCTGATAGGCCACCTGTTCCATCGATGGCAGCGCATCGAGCTCCACCGGATCCCGCGTCACGCAGTACGCCGCCGTATGGTCCACGAGCTCATGATATACACCAGTGGTATAATCAGAGCGGATAAACGCCGCATCGAGCTTCCCCTCCATCAGCATCTCATACAGATAATTGCTCTGCTTATTGATGACCCGGACGCTGATGTTCGGGTGCGCCGCCGTAAACGGATTCAGCACATCATAGAGCGAGTACTTCGTATAGGTATAGGCAGAACCCAGCAGAATCGTTTCCTTATGCTGCGCCCGAATCTTCCGAAGCCCTTCCTGCGTCTCATTTTCCAGCTGCAGATACTTTTCCGCCATCTGAAACAGGAACTCGCCCTCCTTCGTGAACGTCACTCCCTGCGGTGTCCGCTCTACGATCCGGCACTCGAGCTCCTGCTCCATCGACTGCAGCCGCTTCGTAATCGCCGACTGCGACTTATAGAGAAGCCCCGAAACCTTCGTGATACTCGGATTCTGGTGCAGCTCAAAGATGATCTTCCAGTCACTGTCCCGCATAAAAAACCTCCTTCGTGATGTCTTTATCATACCATCACGAGGGAGGTTTGCCTCATACTATTCTGCTGATTTAAAGTATCCGTTTTTTTCTATTGGCCCGGTCTTCACACTGTACAGCCAATGCTTCCGACGCGGCATCCTCACGACGCCACTGCGGTCACGAAAGCGCCGCGTCCAGCGTCATGTCTTCCTGTTCTTCTTACTTCTCGAGGTCCTCTGCCTTGAGCACACCCATCTCGACGAGCTGCTGCTTCAGGTAGCGAAGCTGTCCACCGGCGAGCACGACGGCGGTCTCTGCATCGGAAAGCTCGAGGCGGCACTTGAAGCTGAAATCCTTCGTCACATCGCGTACGATCACCTCATGTGTCGGAATCTGCGCGGTGAAATCATCGATGGCAAGCTCATCCATCTGATCCAGCTTGTCATAATCGGCCGGATCCTCGAAAATCATCGGTACGATGCCATGATTGATAAGGTTACCCTTATGGATACGGGCGATGCTCTTTGCGATGACTACCTTTACGCCGAGGTACATCGGATTGATGGCGGCATGCTCACGGGAGGATCCCTGACCATAGTTCTCACCGCCGACGATGATGGACTTTCCAAGCTCCTTTGCACGCTCAGAGAAGCTCGGATCGTAACGGTTGTAGCAGTACTTCGACATCAGCGGGATGTTCGAACGCATCGAGGAGAACTCGGCGCCGGCCGGTGTGATATCATCGGTTGAAATATTGTCCCCTGCCTTCAGTGAGATCTTCACCTGAAGGTTCTTCTCCGGCTTTTCCGGAACCGGCAGGAATGCGATGTTCGGTCCCTTCAGCACCTCTACCTTTTCTCTTTCCTCTTCCGAAAGCGGTGGAATGATCATCGCATCATCAACGATGTAGTGTACCGGCTCCTGGATCGCAGCGAGCTTTTCCACATCTGCGCCCATGATTTCCTCCGCCGTTGCGAAGGTGCCCTTGATGGCCGTTGCGGCTGCGGTCTCCGGTGAAACGAGATAAACATTGGCATTCGGTGAACCAGCACGGCCACGGAAGTTACGGTTCGAGGTACGCACGGCGACACCATTCGTCGGCGGCACCTGGCCGATGGCACAGCATGGTCCACAGCTCAGCTCCAGGATACGTACACCGGCATCGATCAGCATATCGAGATAACCATCCTTCAGAAGCTGCTTGTAGATCTGCTTGCTGGCGATTCCTGCCGTACACTGCAGATTCTCACTGACATGGCGTCCCTGCATGACGAGCGCGGCCTTCGCGAAATCGCTGTAGGAGCCGTTGGTGCAGGAGCCCATGAAGACCTGCTGTACGACCGGATGCTCCTCGAGTGTGCTCATCGGTACGACGTTATCCGGCTGATGTGGCAGGGCGATGAGGGGCTCGAGGCTGCTGAGGTCGAGGTTCATCTCCTCATCGTACTCGGCATCCGCATCCGGAAGAAACTCGGTATACTGCTCACCACGCTCCTGCGCCTCCATAAAGGCCTTGACGACTTCGTCCGCTGGGAAGATCGAGGTGGTGGCACCCATCTCGGCGCCCATGTTGGCGATGGTGAGACGCTCCGGGACAGACAGGGTCTTCACGCCCTCGCCCACATACTCGAAGACCTTCCCGAGGCCACCCTTGATGGTGACGCGGCGAAGCATCTCAAGGACGACTTCCTTTGCGTTCACGCCGGCCTTCAGCTTCCCTGTAAGATTTACCTTGACGACCTTCGGCATCGTAAGACGCATCGGTACACCGGCCATTGCGGTCGTGATATCCATACCGCCGACGCCGATGGACAGCATGCCGACAGCACCGCCCGATGGGGTATGGCTGTCGCCACCCATCAGAAGCTCACCCGGGGTTGCAAAACGGGAGGTCTGCACCATATGACAGATACCGTTTCCTGGTCTTGATACATACACACCGGTCTTCTCTGCGATGGTCCTAAGATAATTATGATCGTCCGGTGTCTTGAAATCGATGTACAGCAGATTGTGATCGAGATGCGACACCGAGGTCTTCACCTGTGTCGGGATGCCCAGCTGCTCGAAGCCGAGATAGGTCATGACCGCATTGATATCGTGCGTCAGGGTCTGATCGACCTTTACAAATACATCCTCGCCTGCGGTCATCGAACCCTTCACCATGTGGGAACGGATGATCTTTCTCGTTAATGAATCGCCCATGTTTACCTCCTGAAATAAACCATGTTTCCATCCACTCTTTTCATGCGGCCGTCTGTCTTCGGATCGTCTCGCATATGCGATGCCGGAGGCAGAAAAGAAATGGCTCCTATCACGATCCGTCATGAAAGCGGTTATTTATTTATCATTCTGTACTTCGATTGTACTGTGCCACGCGCGTGAAGAGGAAATGCAATAAAGAAATAAGGGCATTCCATAATGGAATACCCTTACCTGAATACTTCTTTTATTCATAGATTTATCTGATCAACCGTCATATCACGGTTTACCAGTGTTTACTCAGTTTTACCTGACTCAAGTATTTCTGACTAAAAAAGAGACAAACGCAGAACGTCCGTCTCTTCTCCACTTATGATTCTCCGGTAGCCATGCCCTCTGAATCACGCTTATTTCTTTTCCAGCACGATGTCCTCGAGTGCGCGCTTCGGCACGTAGTGGGTGCCGTTTTCATCGCGATAGTAATTCACGTCGCCGTTCTCCGGTACCGGCACCAGCTCGATCTTCTCTGCCGGTTCTCCGATTGCGATGACCAGGACCGGTATAAGATGCTCCGGAAGTCCCAGCACCTCGGTCAGCGGCTTCAGTCCAAAGTTCCGGATCATGAGGCAGCCGAGGCCCTTCTCGGTCGCCGACAGTGTGATCGTCTGTGCCGTGATGCCGACATCGATCATCGCTGCCCGCATGTTCGGCTGAATGCCGGTATCCTGCAGGATGACGATGAAGGCGGTCGGATGTGTGCCCGGCTTCGGAAGGTGCAGCTCCGGAAGGGCGGCTGCCCACTTCGTCGTCGCGAGGATGGCCTCCACCACCTCCTGCTCTGTTGAAATATAATACTTGAGCGGCTGCTTGTTTCCACCGGACGCGGTCAGACGGGCATCATCCACCATATCGATGAGCTCGTCTCTCGTCACCTTGCGTTCCTCATGATAGCCACGATAGCTTCTGTCCTTTAAAACCAGATCCTTCAGCATAGATATCTCCTTTCACTGTATCCCGATCACGGAGAGAATCTCCTTCGGGGAATCCACGATGTAGCTGGCGCCTGCATTGACCAGCTCTGCACGGTCTCCGAAGCCGTAGGTGACGCCGATGGAATCGACGCCTGCCTCGACGGCACCCTCGATGTCAAACATACGGTCACCGATCATGACGCAGTCCGCCTTGTCGAGCTTCAGCGCTTCGACGGCACGGTTGATGAGGCGTGCCTTCCGGCTGTCATGGTCACCAAGCTCCGGGCCGGTCTGGTAGCAGAAGTACGGTGCAAAGCCGAAGTGCTCGAGGATACGCTCTGCGAAGATGTGCGGCTTCGAGGTCACGAGGACGAGCTTACGGCCACTCGCCTGAATCGCGCGAAAAACATCCTCGATGCCTGCATACGGAGTGGCATCAAAGATGCCATCGGTCGGATAGACCTCGCGGTAGAGGGCGACGGCCCGCTCCGCGTCCTGCGGATTCATGCCATAGAAGTTTGTGAAGCTGTCCATGAGGGACGGGCCGACAAACTTCCGGAGCTTCTCCTCCGGCTCATTCGGATAGCCGAAGTGGTCGAGTGCATACTGCACCGATTTCATGATGCCAGGACCAGAGTCCATGATCGTACCATCGAGGTCGAAAAGAATGGCGGTATAGTTTTTGTTCATATCATTTCTCTTTCTTTTACAAATGCTTCTGAAATGAGCGTGGGCGAAAACGGATACCTCAGATTTGTTCCGATCACGCTCGTGATCAGGGTCAATTTCATTTCATGTGCAATTTATCTTAGCATATCGGGCCCGGCTGTGGTACAGTTAAGTTTATCTGTTTGTATAAAACGAAAAGCAGTGATGAACTCCCGGTATGCATCTGTATCTTTCGGGAGCAGCTGGCATGTTTTCCGCCGCACGTAAACCAGATTGAAGGATAGATAATGACCACACGTGAACTTCTCTATGTAAAAACCACCGCCGATACCGGCAATATCTCGAAGGCTGCAAAGAAACTTTTCGTCACCCAGCCTTCGCTCTCGCAGTCCCTGCAGCGCATCGAGGACTCGATCGGCACGAGGATCTTCGTGCGCAGCCCCGATGGTCTGAAGCTTACCTTCGCCGGTGAAAAGTACTACCAGATGGCCTGTCAAGTGCTGAAGATCTATGATGACTTTTCATCGGAAATCACGGATATCAACGACCTGAAGGTCGGCCATATCAGCTTCGGCGTCACGCATCACCTCGGTGCGATCGTCCTGCCACAGATTCTTCCGGAATACAATGCCCTCTATCCGGGCATCACCATCGACCTGTTCGAGGGCTCCACCGAGCCGCAGGAACAGCATCTGATCTCCGGCGAAATGGACTTTTCCATCATGCATGCGCCGGTCTACGGTGTGCTCGCGAACCCATCGCTTCAGTATGAGGTGCTGAAGCGCTATCCTTTTATCATCGCGATGTCCCGGAATAATCCGCTGGTTGAAAAGGCCGTGCCGACCCCGGGCTATCCTTATCCGGTACTGGACGTAAAGTTGCTCGCTGACCAGCCGCTGCTGACCCTGCATAAGGAACAGCGTATCCGTCATGTCACGGATTCCGTGCTGCGGAAGGCTGGGATCCAGCCGGAGATCCGCCTCCTGTGCCGAAACTACATGAGTCTCGAGAAGCTCGCCGCCGAAGGCATGGGTGTAACCATGCTCCCATCCGAATATGTCGCCGCAAACAGCTTCGAAAACCCGCCTGCCTTCTTCTCCATCGATGCCTCCTACCCGGCCTACTGGGATCTCTGCATCGCCACACTGAAGGGTGCCTTCCTCTCGAAGGCCGACGAGTACCTGCTCGAGATTCTCCGAAAGAAATTCAACTGATAAAAAGCCGCCCACAGCATATGACTGTGCGCGGCTTTTTCCTTTATTCGGATTTAATCCTTCGGCTTCATATAGAAGCGTCCGGCGAGCTCGGTCGTGCGGATGGAGTTCACGAAGGCATGGGCATCGATCTCCCGGATGCGCTTGATGACATGGCGGGCACTGTCGGCTGCGATGACGGAGTAGAGCACCTGATGATTCTTATGCTCATGGGCACCCTCCGCCTGCATAATGGACGCACCGTGATGGGTCTCATTGAAGATCATCTTCGCGATTTCCTCTGCCTTGTCGGTGACGATAAAGAGTGTCTGACGCTGGAAATCACGGTAGAGGGTGTGCAGGGTCTGGGTCGATACGTACTGGAAGACGATTGAATACAGTGCCTTGTCCCAGCCGAAAAGCATGCCTGCGGCACCGAGAATCAGGACATTGAAGCCGAGAATCAGATTCCAGGTTTCCATCCCGCGCTTCTGGCTGAGGTAGATGGCGATGAAATCCGTACCACCGGTCGTCGCGTCCACGCTTAAGCAGAGGCTGATGACCACACCGTTGATGATACCGCCGAAGATGGCGATCAGCAGGGTGTCATAGGTGATGACGTGCGCCGGCATCAGATCAGTGAAAAAGCCGGTCAGGAGAATCATGATGAGCGAGAAGAAGGTGAACTTCTTTCCGATGAAGCGGAAACCGATGTAGACCGGGATCGCATTCAGCAGGATATTGATCGGCGAGTACGGAATCTCATGCGGCAGATACATCTGGCTGATACGCTGGATCAGGATCGTCAGTCCCGTCGCACCACCCGGGTAGAGTCCACCGGTACGGACAAATGTCTTGATATTGATCGCCATCAAGAGTGAGGCCAGCACCACCGTGATCAGCCGGCGCAGATCCTTCTTCGCTTCGATTTTCATTTCCACTCCTCCTGCCCCTCATGCACGCATACGAAGCATACACACTCGTAAAGATGCCGAAAAGGCGATCTGCCCTTTTGCAGATCTCATGTATTCCTGATGTTCAAAAAAATATGCCCGTCAGAATCTACGGGCATATAAGTCATAGCAGATATTCATACTTCTTGCAAGATAAATCCACTATTTTTATCACTCCCGGATCACCACGAAGCCGTCACTGTCCTCTTCACCGATCTTCTCGCCCTGCGCATCGAGGATGGCCTTTGTATATCTCGTATATGCCTCCGGATGTGCGAGCAGTTCGTCGGCGCGTTTTTCGGTATAGAGGCCCTTCCGGTCGGCGATGATGTCGTGAAGGTAAGCACGCGCCTTCTCCTGATCACCGGTACGAAGCGCGTACTCGGCGAGCGTAAGCTGCATCTCCTTCCGGTAGATGACATTTCCGGCGTACTGGATCTCCTCCTCGAGGTACGGGATATCCGCATCCGCCCGGCCCTCTGCTGCGGCGATCCGGGCCTCGTGAACACGAATCTGCTGTGCGAGGTTTTCAGCGAGACGTGCGGCACGCTTTTCCGAAACCAGCTTCAGCTTCTTCAGATCCTCGATCTGGAAGCTGGCCGCCTCGAGATCCCCGCGCAGGATCTGGAGATTCGCCTTCTGATTCACGATGAGCGCAGAGCTCGTCAGCGCATGAATGCGAAGCTCGTCCGGCTTCAGGTCCTTCACCGCATCCCAGGCACCCTCGAAATCACCGAGGGCTTCCTTCGCGAAGGAAACCCAGTGCTGACCGTTCGCATACTCTGCGAGGTTCTTCGGCACACGGGCATTGACTTCCTCGAAGTTCTGCAGGAAGCCCGCCGGGTCTGCGTCCGTATAGAGCTGCTTCTGCACCGCCTGCAGACGTTTATTTGCAAGCATCGCGGCGAGCAGACGCCCGATGATGACACCGGCGAATATCCAGAGTGCCCAGACGAACACCGTCGTCTTGTCCGGGTTATTCAGAATCTGCCCGTGAAAATAGATGAGGCCGAGGACGCCGCCGAGCACCGCGCCGAGAAGCATGATGGCGTTCGCCATCCGCTTGTAGTAAACGATCATGGAAAATCCCCCTTTATGGATGTGATGTAGTTCTTATCAAAAAGGGTCGCCCGCGATGGACGACCCATACTGAACCAGCTGCTTATGGTTCTGCCATATTCAATTGTCAGTTTCTCTACAGCGCGTATTACAGCATGAAGGAGAATACGAAGGCTGCGATGATGAGGACGATACCACCACCAAGACGAGAAGAAAGCTGTGAGTAAGCGATCAGATCCATACGGTCTGCAGCACCGAGGCAGGCGAGGTCGCCGTTACCGCCACGATTTGCCATGCAAAGACCAGCGGTGATTGCAGAGTCGATCGGATAGAAGCCTACGAGGTAACCAACCGCTGCGGAACCGATGATGGCACCGATGACGATCATGAGTGCCATGATGATGTTCTTCGGAGCGATCGCGTTAAAGAGCTCTGCGAGGTTGAAGTCTGCACCCATGCCGACCATGATGATGATACCAAGCTGGCCGGAGAAGAAGCTCTGAAGTCTCTTCGCACCTGCACGTACTCTGGCAGGGATGAGACCGGTCGCTGCAAGGATGACAACGAACACGATCATATATGCATACTTATGAATCGGTGCACCTGCGATCTTCGGAAGAACCTTACCGCTCATGAGCTCGCCGACAGCGAAGCATGCGAATGCAAGAAGAAGTGCACCTGCGAGGTCAGTGTTGTCGGTCTTTACCTTCTGATCATCTCTTGCAAGCTCCTCTGCACCACGGATCAGGGTCTTCTTATCACCGGTCAGGGTCGGAACCTTCTCACCGAGCGCGTTCAGCGCTGCGGAAGCGATGATACAGAAGATGTTTGCGATGGTCAGTACGATGATCGCGAAGGAATAGTAGTTCGCTGCCGCGTCACCGGTTACCTGCTCATAGATCTGAGAAAGCGGAACGGCACCTGCACCATTACCACCACCCATGATCGGAAGTGTGTACTTGATCAGGGTATCTGCAAACGGAATACCGAAGATGGCACCTGTGATGCCACCGAGAATCGCTGCTACGAGAAGTCCGCCGAGGATCGCCGGGATATAACCTGCGAAGGAACGGAGCAGAATGTCACGCTCGAGTGAAAGCACGGAGCCGACAATCAGCATAACGATGAAGAGTTCAAGGAAATTCGCATCATCTGAGATGAAGGAGTTGATTGCATCGAGTCCTGCCTCCGGGATCAGACCGAACTGTCTGAGGAGTGCAACACCGAAGAAGGTTGCGAGAAGTCCGCCACCGATGTACTTGTTCCAGATCGGAACACGCTCACCGATCTCGTTAAAGATCACAGCGAAACCGAAGCAGATACCCAGTACCGATGTCATGGTCGTCGCGGCCAGCATCACCGGGTTACCGTCCTTCATCTTCGTCACATAGACCGGAAGAAGTACCAGTACGATACAAATGAGAGCCTGCCACCAAGGAAGGCCACCGAGCCAGAGCCCACTTCTAGAGTTTTTGTCTTCTGCCATATTAAAATCCCCCTTTAATATGATTGGAACGAAGCAGCACGTTCCAGTTTGATATGACGTTCCAGGAGCCACCTGGATGAATCCTGCTTAAGCAGAACAGGATCCAGCGTTATAATACTGGAATATATTACCATAGTGATTCGGGTTTTACAACCGAAACTGGTGAATCTGTCCATATAGCAATCCCTGGATGCGTAAAAGAGCTTCCGGCAGAAGCTCTGCACTTCTGTCGGAAGCCCTTCCGTTTTTCCTTGTGTTAATGTAATGAAAGCTGTGCCAGCGCTGCCCGCACCGCGTCGATCGGCAGCTGCCCAGGAGCGCTGCACTCTCCGACCGTCGCAAAGGTGAGCATGGAGCCGAAGGCCCCACCGACGAGTCGGCTGATCTGGCCGATCTCGCCCATCGACATCGTGATGAGCGGGTGTTCCGCCGCATCCTCCTCCCGGAAACGGGCCGTCGCAAGGAGCAGTGCAGCGACATCCGAGGTTTTCACCGGCATGTAGGCCGTCTTCAGGATATCGGCCCCCATCGCACGAAGCGCGCGCAGCTTCTCGAGGATCTCCTCGACCGCCGCTGTCTTCTCGAAATCATGGTAGGACGCGATGACGCGCACACCCTTTTCGTGGGCAAGCGTAATCAGCGCCCGGCTGTCCTCTGCCGGCGTCGTATCCTCGAGATCGAGATAATCGAGATTTCCGGAGTGAAGCGCCCGGGTACAGATTTGCCGATATGCCATGGCATCGTTCGGAAAGCTTCCTCCCTGTCGCTGTGTCCGGATCGTAAAGAGCAGCTCCTTTCCGGGAATCAGTGTCCGAAGCCGTGCGATCATCGCCTGCAGCTGCCGGGCATCAGCCGAAGCCGCATCGATGTCTGCACGGCTGCCGTCTTCCGCGGCATCCCGAGTGTGTGCATTGGCCGCCTGTACCGACGGATACAGTGCCGTCGCGAGATCGAAACGCCACTCCACGATGTCTGCATCGGTCGCAGCGATGGCCCGTGCCTGCGACTCAATCTCTGTCTGATTCTGTCCGGTGATCGGAACACATACTTTTACCTTTTCCATACACTCTCCGCTCTGTCTCTCCATGCTGTACCGAGCTCACTCGGCACTGCTGTGCTGTGCCTGATTCGTGAGCAGCTTGCCGATCTCCTCCACGAAGGTATTGACGTCCTTAAACTCCCGGTACACCGAGGCGAAGCGGACATAGGCGACCTGATCCACGGACTTCAGCTTATCCATGACGAGCTCACCGATGCGGGAGGTCGGGACCTCCTTCTCACCGGTCGAAAAAATCTCGTTCTCAATCTCGTCCACCATCCGGTTGATCTGTGCCGTAGAGATCGGGCGCTTGTGGCAGCTGTGGATGATGCCGGCCTCGATCTTCGAGCGGTCGTACGGCACACGGCTCTGATCCTTCTTGATCACCATCATCGGCATGGTTTCGAGCTTCTCATAGGTGGTGAAGCGCTTGCCACATACCTCGCACTGGCGGCGTCGACGGATGGCGGTGTTCTCATCCGCCGGTCTGGAGTCGATGACCCGGGTATCCTCTGCATTACAAAACGGGCACTTCATAGATTCTCTCCTTCTGTATCCGTGTCTGTTCCTACGCTTTCCTGCGTATATTCTCTACGTACATCATCGAAGCTTCGAGATGCAGGTTTCTCTTCTGTCATGTGAACGTCCGTATCCTGCGCCGCGTGGGTTGCAGGCTCCTTCACTTCACGATAGTCTGCTTCGTCCAGCTCGCGGTACTCTCCCTCCTCGACACCGGACGGATAGTCGTCACTGTAGGCGCTGAGGTAGAAGATCGTCACGGCCTGACTGAGGTACGGCTGGACGAAGATGCCCGCGAGGCCGAGGGTGAAGACCATGAGCAGTACCCAGCCGAAAAAGCTGAGATACAGGCCGAGCAGCTTCAGCTTCTTATTCCGCATCATATGGAGCGAGGTCCGGATCGCCGTCCAGGTATGCATCGACGGATGATCCGCGGAGGCCAGCGCAGCCATCGAGAGGTACAGACCGATCACATACACGATGAAGCTCGTGATCGTCTGGGTCACGCGGTAATCGAAGGTGACGGTACCATAACGATGCCCGATCACGAGCTGCGGGGTCTCGAGCAGGATCTGGATGAACCAGATCACGAGGAGCGTGCCGAAGAAGTGCGTCATGTGCGACAGGCTCCGGAAGCCATGAAACACATCCGTCGCGCGGACACGACGGCCACGTGCGACCGCGAAATACATCTGCTGCATGCCGAGCGACAGGCCGGCATAGAGCCAGAGCCCGAGAAAGAGGAGGGCAGCGATCACGATACCGATCAGTACCAGAATGGCGAGTGGCAGCGCCGGATCCATCCGAAGTGACCAGAGCGTGGAACGCCCGAACAGCGGTGAAAAACTGCCGAGAACAACGACCGCATACAGCACTGCGAAATATGCGAACATCGAAAACAGAATCAGAAAGCCGGCACCGATCACCGCACCCCAGTTGCCGCGCAGCTGGTTCCGGGCGAAGGCACGAATCTGAGCATTTGTCATCATAGGCCTTATCCTCCATGGATATCCTTTAACATGCACGCATTTCAGTTCAATGCAGACATCCGGTATCGTCTTCACCAGCCGGAGCTGGTACGAAGCCGGACGCTTTGCGTGCGTAAAATAAAAACGGGGCTGTTCCTCACAGCCCCATAAGTATACCACATCTAGAGATGCGCCGTATGTGAAATTGTTGTGTCTTCGCCCGGATCCCACTGTATGATGTGGCCTGCCTGCAGCGACTTCTGCACATCGATGGTCCGCTGATTCCGCGAGCCCTTGAACAGCAGGGTCACATCCTTCTCCGCCATGATAAACGGCCCATCCACGAGCACATCGATATAGCTCAGAAGCTCCTTCGTCTCCGGCAGCTCTGTCACCATCCTGCCGAGGAGATCCCGGTCGTAGAGATAACCGGTGAAGCACCAGAGATCCTTCTCCGGATACATGGCCTTAAAGCGACGGACGAGGGACAGCACGGCCGGCTGATTCTGTGGCTCCATCGGCTCCCCGCCGAGCAGCGTCAGGCCCTGGTAGGCCGGATCGGCCAGGTTTCGGAGGATCTCATCCTCGGTTTCCTTCGTGAATTCCTGACCATAATCAAAGGGCCAGGCGATTTCATTGAAGCAGCCCGGGCACTTATGTGTGCAGCCCGAAACAAACAGGCTCACACGGACGCCCGGCCCGTTCGCGATATCAAAATACTGTATTTCTGCATAATGCATCTCTGCACCTCATGACGATTCCAGAACAGCTGCATCGGTCACCCGATCCAGCTGTTCTGCGTCTTATTTCGATAGGGTTACTATATTTGAGATAGAGTTATCGTTTTACAGATGAAGCACTCTGTCCTTGATTTCCTGCGTACGGCCCTGGTTCCAGAACTGTGTGCCGATGTATCCGCAGGTTCTGCGTGCGACCGACATCTTCGACTGATCACGGTTTCCGCAGTTCGGGCACTCCCAGATCAGCTTACCGTGCTCATCCTCGATGATCTGGATCTCTCCGTCGTAGCCGCAGCACTCGCAGTAATCCGACTTCGTGTTGAGCTCGGCGTACATGATGTTATCGTAGATGAACTTCATGACGCTGAGCACCGCCGGGATGTTGTTCTGCATATTCGGCACCTCGACGTAGGAGATGGCACCACCCGGTGAGAGCTTCTGGAAGTCCGCCTCGAACTTCAGCTTCGTGAAGGCATCGATCTTCTCACGAACGTTTACATGATAGGAGTTCGTGATGTAGTTGTGATCCGTGACGCCCTCGATGATACCGAAGCGCTTCTGAAGTGCCTTCGCGAACTTGTAGGTCGTCGACTCCATCGGTGTACCGTACAGGGAGTAGCTGATGTTCTCTTCCTTTCTCCACTCCGCGCACTTGTCGTTCAGATGCTGCATGACCTTCAGCGCAAACGGCTTCGCCTCCGGATCCGTATGGGACTTTCCGGTCATCCGTACGCACATCTCGTAGAGGCCGGCATAGCCGAGGGAAAGGGTGGAGTAGTTTCCGAAAAGAAGCTTATCGATCTTCTCGCCCTTCTTGAGGCGTGCCAGTGCACCATACTGCCAGAGGATCGGTGCGACATCCGAGGTGGTGCCCATCAGGCGCTCATGACGGATACGAAGTGCACGATGGCAGAGCTCCAGGCGCTCATCGAAGATACGCCAGAAGGCCTCCATATCGCCATGTGCAGAGCAGGCGACATCCACGAGGTTGATCGTGACGACGCCCTGGTTGAAACGGCCATAATACTTATGCTGGCCCTTCGCGAAATTGCCGGCATCCGCCTTATTATCATCGTTGCAGAGGCCCTCCGGCTGCTGCTCGTTATCCGGTGTCAGGAAGGAACGACAGCCCATGCACGGATAAACATCGCCCTTATACTCCCGCATCTTCTTCGCCGAGATGTAATCCGGCACCATGCGCTTCGCGGTACACTTCGCTGCCAGCTCCGTCAGGTAGTAGTACTTGCTCTCCGGATAGATATTGTCCTCATCCAGTGCGTAGATGATCTTCGGGAAGGCCGGTGTGATCCAGACACCCTTCTCATTCTTGACGCCCTGCATGCGCTGCTTCAGGACCTCCTCGATGACCATCGCGAGGTCATCACGGGTCTGGCCTGCCGGTACCTCATCGAGGTACATGAACATCGTAACAAACGGTGCCTGGCCGTTACAGGTCATGAGGGTGATCATCTGATACTGGATGGTCTGTACACCACGTACGACCTCTTCCTCCAGGCGCTTCTCCACGACCTTTCGTACCTGCTCGTCGGTCATGCTGACGCCGGCCTCCGCATTCTCTTCCAGCACGCGGCCCGTGATTTTCTGACGGGATACGTCCACAAACGGTGCCAGGTGGCTGAGGGTGAAGGACTGTCCGCCATACTGGTTCGAGGCCACCTGTGCGATGATCTGTGTCGTGATATTGCAGGCCGTATAGAAGCTGTGCGGCTTCTCGATCATGGTGCCGGAGATCACGGTACCGTTCTGCAGCATATCCTCGAGGTTCACGAGGTCACAGTTGTGCTCACGCTGTGCGAAGTAGTCGGAATCATGGAAGTGGATGATGCCCTCGCGGTGTGCCTTCGTGATCTCCTCCGGAAGAAGCACACGGCTGGTGAGGTCTCTCGATACATAGCCGGCCATGTAGTCACGCTGTGTGGAGTTGATCACCGGATTCTTATTCGAGTTTTCCTGCTTCGCCTCTTCGTTTGACTGATCGAGGAGGGAAAGGATCTCTTCATCGGTGGTATTCGCCTTACGCGCCAGCTCACGGGTATAGCGGTAGCGCACATACTTCTGTGCGACCTCATAGCCACGCATCTCCATGATGCCGGTCTCGACCATATCCTGGATTTCCTCGACGGAAACCGCACGATCCAGCTTCGCGCACTGGCCTGCTACATTCTCCGCGATGCCGTCGATCTGGTACTCGTTCATCTGGTAGATCGGCTCGACCTCCTTGTTCGCCTTCCGGATCGCGTTTGCGATCTTTGAGATATCGAAGTTTACCTCCTTACCATTTCGCTTGATGACGTTCTGCCTCGACGCGAGGTCCTTTTCCTGTGTTCCCATGACATTTACTCCCTTTTCTCTTTTATTCCGCCCGGCGGATTTTTCTTTTTTATAGTTAACGGTTTACAAAATATTGCTTCTGTGCTACCGCTCATATACCATATCTTGTGTGCAGAGTCTACTATACTACGACAGAAGCAAAATAGAAAGGGCCAAATGCAAAAGTTATGGCCCCCGTCTTTTCCATCCTCTTTTTTATATCCGTCCGCTTCACATACCCGCGCGGCTCGTCGAACGCACGAAAAAACAGGCCCCGGAGTATCTCTCCGGAGCCTGTCGCTCTTTTCCTGTGTCTGGACAATGCAGGCGAAATCGACGCTTATGGCCGTCTCTCACCCGCGCTTTCCTGATTTACTGAAGAGGGATAACACCGCCCTCATACTTCTCGTTGATGAAGTCGGAAACCTTCTTCGACTGAAGAACCTCGACGAGCTTCTTCGCCCACTCGGCATCCTTGTCCTTCTCTGCTACAGCGACGATGTTACCATAGGTCTGTGCAGCCTCGGAGTTCGGATCCTCCTGAACCAGTGCATCGGATGGCTTGAAGCCGGCCTCGATCGCGTAGTTACCGTTCATGCAGGCGAAGTCTACGGAATCGATGGATCTCGGAATCTGTGCAGCCTCAACCTCGAGAAGCTCTACCTTATGCGGGTTCTCGACGATATCCTGCTTGGTGGCCTTGAGACCAGCACCATCCTTCAGGGTGATGATGCCGTTGTCCTGAAGAAGGAGAAGGGCACGTGCCTCATTGGTGGTGTCGTTCGGAACAGCGATCTGTGCACCATCGGCGATGTTTGCAAGATCAGAAGACTTGCCGGCATAGATGCCGAACGGCTCATAGTGGATCTTACCTACAGATACCAGGCTGGTCTTGTTCTCTGCATTGAAATCATCGAGGTATGGCTGGTGCTGGAAGTAGTTTGCCTGGATCTCACCCTGCTCGGTTGCGAGGTTCGGCTGCACATAATCGTTGTAGGTTACGATCTCGATGTTGATGCCTGCAGCCGCAAGGTCATCCTTTGCAGCCTCGAGGATCTCTGCGTGCGGGCTTGGGGTCGCACCGATCTTGATGTCTACCGGCTCAGCGAGCGGCTCGATGGCATCGGATGCCTCTGCAGCAGCTGTCGTCTCCGCAGCAGCCTCTGTCGCAGCCTCGCTTGCAGCTTCGGTCGCTGCTTCGGTTGCAGCAGCGGTAGTAGCTGCAGCAGTGGTTGCCTCTGGTGTGCTGGATGAACCGCAGGCTGCAAGGGATGCAGCAGCGAGAACAGCAGCAAGTGCAAGTGTGATGTTCTTCTTCATAATTTTTTCCTCCTCACCGGTCCTCGACCGGTTCTTCGATACCATATGCATCGTTTATTTATATCCAGCGGGATTCCTCCGGCGTGGCAGAGACTTGTATCTTCACCACACGTTGGTTTCCTTCGATGTCTTCCTGAGATGTCTAACCATGTTGTCAGCCAGAGATGCCCTGCACAGGAAATCAGAGGAACCGCAGAATATACTGTTTTAATTTCTGGCCCGCTTATCGGTTTTCGCACTTAAGCGCATCCAGAATTCCTGAATGATCTGTACGAGGATCACCAGTACTGCGACCGCGATCAGCATGATGTCGGTCTGATAACGATAGTAGCCATAGTTCAGTGCGATCGCACCGAGTCCGCCACCACCGACGAAACCGGCCATCGCCGAGTAACTGAGGATCGTCGTGATACAGATGGCTGCACCGACGAGAAGACTCGGCTTCGCTTCCGGAAGCAGCACCTTGAAAATGATCTGCGTATTCGTCGCGCCCATGGACTTCGCTGCCTCGATGACGCCGGCATTGACCTCCTTCAGACTCGACTCCACCATACGTCCGATGTACGGCGCCGACGCGATGATCAGCGGTGGAATGATGGCCTTCGGTCCCAGTGTCGTGCCGACGAGCATCTTCGTCAGCGGCAGCACCATGACGAGCAGGATCAGGAACGGAATCGAACGGAAGATGTTGATGAGCACACCGAGCACCGTATGGACCGGTGTCATCGGATGGATACCATCCTTGTCCGTCACCACGAGGATCACGCCCAGCGGGATGCCGATCAGGTACGAAATACTGCTCGAGATCAGGGTCATATAGATGGTGGCCCAGGTCTCCTTCAGATACATGGAAATCGATGATGCATCCATCTTACTTCACCTCCTCAAAACGGATATCGTTCGTTCTCAGATAGTGGGTGATGCGCTCTGCCTCCTCCACACTGTCCGGAAGCTCTACGACCATCTGACCGACGGCCTTTCCCTCGACCTCCTTCGTGTTGGCGAAGAGGATATTGACCGGCGCGTTGCAGCTCAGCACGATGTCCGAGATGATCGGACGGTGCGCCTTCTGTCCGTCGAAGATGATGCGGATTTTCGGATTCCTGCTGTCACCGAAGTTCACCGGCTGGATCGCATTCGCATTGCCATCGCCGAGGATCAGGCGGCGTCCGATCTCTGTCTTCGGGTTACTGAAGACCTCCGATACCGGACCGCTTTCCGCGATGTGACTGTGGTCAATGATGGCGACATTATCACAGATGGCTTCGATGACGGACATCTGATGCGTGATGACGATGACCGTGACGCCCATCTCCTGATTGATCTTCTTCAGAAGATCGAGGATCTGCTTCGTGGTCTTCGGATCCAGCGCCGAGGTCGCCTCATCACAGAGGAGCACCTTTGGATTCGTCGCGAGCGCCCGTGCGATCGCCACACGCTGCTTCTGTCCACCGGACAGCTGGGACGGATAGTTCTTTACCCTGTCCTCGAGGCCGACGAGCTTCAGCAGCTCCATCGCCCGCTCCTGTGCCTTTTTCTTCTCGACCCCTGCAATCTCCAGCGGGAAGGTAACATTCCGAAGAAGATTCCGCTGATCCAGCAGGTTGAACTGCTGGAAGATCATGCCCATCTTGCGACGCGCCTCCCGGACCTCCTTATCGCTCATATCCCCGAGGGACTTGCCCTCGAAGAGAACCTGTCCGCTCGTCGGGACCTCGAGATAATTGATACAGCGGACCAGTGTCGACTTGCCCGCACCAGAGAGACCGATGATACCCTGTACCGAGCCCTCCAGAATATCCAGATTGATGTCATCGAGCGCATTCACGTCCCCACTCGAGGTGTGGAAGGTCTTGCCCATATTCACCATCCGGATGATCTTATCACCCTTTGCCATACTACATCCTCCCGAGGCCGCGGGTTCGACGTCTTTCACTCGCCGCCTCTTTTTAATGTCCACAGTTTACGACTTCTATAAGCTAAAAGCAAATACATTATAACAATAGTCCGCTATAGGGCATGCCTATAGCGGACTCGACTCTCGATGCTTCTTTATATATTATGAGCAGAGCTCTATGATTGCCTCGGCATAGACCTTGGTGGCAAGCACGATGTTCTCGAGGTCGAAGAACTCATCCGCACCATGCATGTGCGTGTCGATGCCCGGAAGAACGGCACCGAATGCCACACCGTTCTTGATGTCATGAACGTAGGTACCGCCGCCGATGGCCATCGCCTCACCCTTGAGACCGGTCACATGCTCATAAGCATGCAGCAGCTTCTGAACGAATTCACTGTCTGCAGCCACTCTGTGTGGCGGGATCATACCCGGTGTCTCGAAATCGAAGCCATGCGCATGCGCCGTCTTCTCGGCTGCATCCTGGCAGTTCTCCTTCGTCGCCATCACCGGTGTACGGCTGTCGAACTTCACTTCGACATAGGTCGGATCCACATGATAGAGATCCGGTGTGCAGGTCAGTGCATGAGACTCTGCATCCTCCATCTTGATGCCGAGATGCGCACCGTCGGTCTCTCCCCATGGGAAGATCTCCAGCATGGCCTTGATCGCATCGACCTGTGCACAGGCAGCGAGCGGCAGCTTCGTCGCCAGGATCATCGCTGCGAGACCTGCATTCTTACCACCCTCCGGAGTAGACGCGTGGGCAGATACACCGACGATCGTGATTTCATCCACACCGGTCTGTGTGCACTCTACGCCGCAGAGCGCGCTGACCTCGTTCATCGGCGCCTCTGCGAGGTTCATATCGAGGCCCTCGAAACGAAGGGTCGCCTTCTGCGGAACGGCATTCAGTGCGAGACCTGCCTCGAGTGAAACGAGACGTGGAAGTGCAGTCGACTCCTCCACATTTTTCGAAATCGTGCCGCGGAACTGGCCCTTCTCGATATTGATGAGCGGGAACTCTGCATCCGGAGAGAAGGTCATCTCTGCCTCCGGCTCGGTCGCATAGTACTTCGCGATATCGGTACCGGAGCCGGTCTCCTCATCTGCACCCATGATGAGACGTACGCCCTTCTTCAGCTCGACACCAGTCTCCTTCAGCGCACGCATCGCATACAGTGCGCAGAGAAGCGGTCCCTTATCGTCGGAGGTGCCACGGCCATAGATACGGCCGTCCTTCACGATCGGCTTAAACGGCTCCGTCACCGTCCAGCCCTCGCCTGCCGGTACGACATCGGTATGTGCCAGCATATCGAGGCATCTCGGAAGAGAGGCATCGAAGTCTGCTGTGCCTACATAACCATCGTAACTCTGAACCGGGAAGCCGTACTTCGCGGCCAGCTCGATACCGAAGTTCAGTGCATCGAAGGAACCGTCACCGTATGGCTTTCCTTCCTCATATGCACCCTTTACCGAATTGATCGAGCAGAAATCGATCAGATCCTGCGTATACTCATCGATGTGCTCTTCGATCCACTTGTTTACCTTCTCATTCATAACAGTCTGTCCTTTCAACTATGATCATCCCTGTCAGATGACCGTTTTTTCATCGGAAACCAGCGTACACAGCCACCGGTTCCCGTTTTTAATAGTAGAAACCGCCTCAGTTCCGGCTGAATTCCGTCAGCTTCAGTTCCTTATTCCGCTCGAGTACCATACCGACGGACCACTCGTGCGCAAACAGCAGCAGCGGACGATCCTTCAGATCCTTTACGATCTTCATGTCGGAGGTTCCCTGGATGTGGTCAATGTCAACCTCGGTGTAGTTCTCCACCCAGCGGATATAGCCATATGGCAGCTGGTCGAGCTTGATCTCAACATTGTACTCGTTCTTCAGACGGAAGCTCAGTACCTCGAACTGGAGAACACCGACGACACCGACGATGATCTCTTCCATACCGGTGTTGTACTCCTGGAAGATCTGGATCGCACCTTCCTGCGCGATCTGCGAGATACCCTTCACAAACTGCTTCCGCTTCATGGTGTCCATCTGGCGCACACGCGCGAAGTGCTCCGGCGCGAAGGTCGGGATACCCTCATAGCGGAACTTCTTACTCGAAAGCTCCAGTGTATCACCGATGGAGAAGATGCCCGGGTCGAAGATACCGATGATATCGCCCGCATAGGCCTTCTCCACGATCTTTCGCTCATCCGCCATCATCTGGGTCGGCTGACTCAGCTTCACCTTACGGCCGGTCTGCACATGATTGACTTCCATGCCGGCGTCGAATTCACCGGAGCAGATGCGCATGAATGCGACACGATCACGATGCTTCGGATCCATATTGGCCTGGATCTTGAACACGAAGGCAGAGAATGCCTCGTCCACCGGATTGATGATGCCCTGGTCACTGTTTCTCGGAAGTGGCGGCAGTGTCATCTTCAGGAAGTGCTCGAGGAAGGTCCGTACACCGAAGTTGGTAAGGGCCGATCCGAAGAAAACCGGCGTCAGGTCTCCGCGATCAACACGCTCCTGATCATACTCATCGGAGGCGCCATCGAGAAGCTCCAGATCCTCCTGCAGCTTGTCATAATATTCAAAGCCGACCATATCCTTCAGTCCCGGATCGTTGATGGAAACATCCTGCTCGGCCACAGCCTTCGTACCGCCGGCATTTGCCGTAAAGAGCTCCACCATCTCCGTCTCACGGTCATAGACGCCCTTGAAGTTACGTCCACAGCCGATCGGCCAGTTGATCGGACAGGTATGGATACCAAGGACGTTCTCGATCTCATCGAGCAGCTCATACGGGTCCCGGGCCTCACGGTCAAACTTGTTGACGAAGGTGAAAATCGGGATATGGCGCATCACGCAGACCTTGAACAGCTTGATGGTCTGCGGCTCGACACCCTTCGCACCATCGATGACCATGACGGCACTGTCGGCCGCCATCAGGGTTCGGTAGGTATCCTCCGAGAAGTCCTGATGTCCCGGTGTATCCAGGATATTAATGCACTTTCCTTCATAATTAAACTGAAGCACCGAGGAGGTAACCGAGATACCTCTCTGCTTCTCGATCTCCATCCAGTCGGAAACCGCATGCTTGGTCGCCTTACGACCCTTGACGGTACCTGCGAGATTGATCGCACCTCCATACAGGAGGAACTTCTCCGTCAGTGTCGTCTTACCGGCATCCGGGTGAGAAATAATCGCAAACGTACGTCTCTTCTCGATTTCTTCTTTTAAACTTGCCATTCTATCCTCAATAATCTAAAAAAATACACAAAATCGTCATCCATCATAGCACGAAAAAGGCTATGCCGTAAAGACATAGCCTCTCATTTCTATCTTCAGGGATGAAGTGATTACTTTCTGTTTCTCAGGAAGTCCGGAATATTGATGGACATTTCCTTATTCTGCTGCGGACGGAAGGTCGGCTGCTGCGCCTGCGCCGGTGCTGCACTCTGTGTAAGCGTCTGCTCCTGCGGTGCTGCCGTCACCGGTGTCGTCGGACGAAGCTGCGGCTGGAAGCTGGTGTTTCCGTTCAGGAAGCTCGGCATCGTCGGTCTGACCGTCGGCTCTGCTGCCGGTGTCTGTGCTGCTGCGCCTGCAGCTGCCTTCGGCTGTGCCGGCTTCTTCAGCATATCAAATGCAGAGCTGGTAGCCGCAGAATCCTCGATACCGGTTGCGATGACGGTGATCTTACACTCATCCTGGGCATTCTCGTCATACATCGCACCGAAGATGATGTTTGCATTATCACCTGCCAGCTCCTCTACATAGGAAGCGGCTTCGTTTGCCTCTACGAGGGAGATATCGCCGGAGATGTTGATGATCACATCCGTTGCGCCCTCGATGGTGGTCTCGAGAAGCGGGCTGGAGATCGCCATCTTCACCGCCTCGGTTGCCTTCTCGTCACCCTTGGCTGCGCCGATGCCGACATGTGCGACACCCTTATCCTTCATAACAGAAGAAACATCCGCGAAGTCGAGATTGATGAGGCCCGGAACATTGATCAGATCCGTGATACCCTGTACAGCCTGCTGGAGAACCTCGTCGGCCTTCTTCAGTGCATCCGGCATCGTGGTTCTGCGATCAACGATCTCCAGAAGACGATCATTCGGGATGACGATCAGGGTGTCTACGGACTCCTTCAGCTTCTTGATGCCGTCGATGGCGTTCGTCATACGCTGACGAGCCTCGAAACGGAACGGCTTCGTCACGACGCCGACGGTCAGGATACCCATATCCTTCGCGATCTTCGCGATGACCGGTGCTGCACCGGTTCCGGTTCCGCCACCCATACCACAGGTAACGAATACCATATCGGCACCCTGCAGTGCGGCCGTGATATCCTCAGAGCTCTCCTCTGCCGCCTTCGCGCCTACCTCTGGTCTGCCGCCGCAGCCGAGTCCCTTCGTCAGCTTCTCGCCGATCTGCATCGTGGTCGGTGCCTGGCTGTACTGAAGCGCCTGCTTATCGGTATTGATGCCGATGAACTCGACGCCCACGATACCATCCGTCACCATGCGGTTTACCGCGTTGTTACCTGCGCCACCAACACCTACGACGATAATCTTTGCAGCTGCCTCTGACTCAGGAAGCTTAATCTCAAGCATAATCTTCCTCCTTCAATCCCTCATATATATTCATTATATAAGATAACCTGTTTTACTGCGGCCACATACGCATATGACTGCACAATAAGATAATATACAAACAAAGCTATCAGATTGCAATAGCTTAGTCCATATAATATTACCACGCTTAGAAGCGGAGCTCTATCGAAATTTTCACATTATTTCTTACTTTTTTATAACTTCAGCCGTCGCTGTGCGCAGAAAACGGCACCTTCAGACAAAGATCAGCCCGTTTTTTCTTTGAAAATATAGGACTCGTGATCCGAGGTCTCCGAATAATCCGAAAGATTCAGCTCGCCCTTCCGTCCGCTGAGATGCGGCAGGATATCATGCAGCGTCGAGATCTTCATCTCCATGTCCTTATTACTGCCTAGGCGGACGCTGATGTCACCGATCCGGAGTGTGGCGTTCAGAAGTGAGTCGTACTGAATCTCCTCACAGTCGATATCATAGGTACGAAGTGCGCCGGTCAGGTTCAGGATATTATTGAAGACATCCTTATTCTCTACCGGCAGCGCCCGGTACAGCACGATGGAGCCGAAGCTGAGACCACGGATGCGCGGGATCCCCTCCAGCCGGTTGCCGGTTGACTCTACGATGATACCATCCTTATCAAAGTACATATGACTCGACATATAATCCACATAGCCGACGACATTTTTCTCATAGACGGTGATGTTCACCGCGAAGGGACCGTCGAAGTCGATATCATAACGCTGCACGAACGGGAGCTCCTTGTGCGGCTTCGTCTTATCCTTCACGAAGCACCAGGCGGTATCCGTATCCCATGGATCCGAAAAAATCATGTGGACGATCTCATCACTGCTGTACTGTGTATTCCCCACCACCGTGAAACGCTGAATCCGTACACTGGCGAGCAGGATGGCGATCAGCAGGAGCAGGACGACGATGCTCCAGCGCACGATATGCCGTTTATTGCGATCCCTCGGATCATCGTAGCCGTAAAAATCCTTATCTGTCATTCCATTCGTTCTTTCTGTTTATATTCTGTTTCATTGCGTCTGTTATGCAATACATACGGTCTGTTCTTTCCGGTTCTTTACTCTACCATAAAAAAAAGAGCTTTGCCATGGGCAAAGCTCTGAATACTTACATCGGATCTTCCAGTCGGATCTGCCGTGAAACCGACAGTGCGAGTCCGATCTCCGCCATCAGCAGCATGAGCGAGGTACCGCCATAGCTGACAAACGGGAGCGTAACACCGGTATTCGGGATGGTGTTCGTCGCGACACCGATGTTCAGGATGACCTGCAGCGAGATGTGGCACAGAATTCCGATCACCAGCATTGACCCATAGAGGTCCCGGGCATTTCGTGCGATATCGAACAGCCGGTAGATGATGAACACATAGATGAGGATCAGTGAGATCGCGCCGAAGAGGCCGAGCTCCTCACAGATGATCGTAAAAATCATATCATTCTGTGCCTCCGGCATGAGGAATTTCTGTACGGACTCACCGAGGCCCTTACCGAAGATGCCGCCGGAACCGATCGCATACAGGCCCTGCAGGGTCTGGAAGGTTTCATCCGAGTAGCTCGCCGGATCCTTCCATGCGAAGATACGTGTCAGCTGATAATCCTGCAGGATGTTCAGCGCAGACATGAGCTTCGCCATCGGATAGGCGAAGATGTACACGAGGACGCCCGCGACGCCACAGAGAACGAAGGGCCAGTACTTCTTCGAAGCGATCCACATCATGAAGAAGGTGATGCCGAGGATGATCATCGCCGTCGACAGGTTCGTTGCCGCGACCACGATGCCCGGCGCGATGCCGACCAGCGCGACCTTCCACCAGGTTCGTCCGTTATTGATCTGGTATCCATAGTGGGTAATCAGATACGACAGCAGCACGATCACCGCGATTTTCATAATCTCCGATGGCTGGAAGCGTACACTGCCGAGTCGGATCCATCGCGCGGAGCCGTGGGAGGCGACACCGATCACCATGGTCGCACCAATCAGCAGCCAGGCCACGATATATAAGATTTTCGAAAAGATCGCCGTCAGATGGTAATCGATGACCGACACGATCAGCATCGCCACGAGGCCGCCGACCGCAAACACGGCCTGATGTCGGAGGAAATACATGGCATCATTCATCTGGTTCTGCGCCGAGTAACCGGAAGCCGAGTACATCATGATCATACCGAAGCCGGTAATGAAGATGACGGCAAACAAAAGGCTGTAGTCATAAAAATATTTTCTTTTCTTCTTCGCTGCCATCATTCCTCCTGTCAGCATTACAGATTCTTCACGCACTCCTTGAAGATGCGTCCGCGCTCTTCATAGTTCGGGAACATACCCCAGGATGCGCAGGCCGGACTCAGAAGAACATAGTCACCTTCATCTGCATACGCCGCACAGTCCTTCACGGCCTCATCCATATCCTCTGCAAACATGACATTGGTAAAGCCGTACTTCTTCGCACACTCTGCGATGATGTTTCGTGTCTGACCGATCAGAACGAGGTACTTGACGCGGCCCTTAAAAAGCTTACACCAGTCATCGAAAGGGATGTCCTTATCATAACCGCCGCCGATCAGAACGACCGGACCCGGCATCGCCAGCAGTGCCTTGATGGCTGCATCCGGGTTGGTGCCCTTCGAGTCATTATAGTAGCGAACGCCATTGCGCTCACGGACGAACTCGATGCGGTGCTCCACCGGCTTGAACTTCTTTACAGCCGCGATGATCTTCTGCATCGGCACGCCCATCTCCATGGAGACGGCGATGGCACACATGATGTTCTCGTAGTTATGCGCACCGAGAAGGTTCGTATCCCGTACATCGAGCAGGACCTCATCCTCGCCATCATGGGCATGATGAATCTCGAAGTTCTTATAGTAGAAGCCATCCTTCAGCTCATGCACAGAGCTGAACCAGATGACCTGTGGCTTCAGGGTCTTCCGCTTTCCGAACTTCCGAAGCTCCGGATCCTCATAGTTCAGGACGATGAAATCCTCTTCGGTCTGGTTCAGCGCGATGCTTTCCTTCACCTTCACATAGTTTTTCATCGTTTTATGACGGTCGAGATGGTCCGGGGTGATGTTGGTGATGCAGGATACATGCGGATGGAAATCCATGATGGTCTCAAGCTGGAAGGAGCTCACCTCGAGGATCGTCGCAGAAGCATCCGTCGTTTCCAGGGCTTCGGCCGTAAACGGATTACCGATGTTTCCGCATATATGCGTATCGTCATAGGTCGTTTTAAAGATGTCACCGATCAGTGAAACCGTCGTGGTCTTACCGTTCGTACCGGTCACGGCTGCCAGCTTGCCCTTGCTGGACTGGTACGCGAGCTCGATCTCGCCCCAGATCGGGATCTTCGCCCCATCGATCAGCTTCACAAACGGCTTGTCGAGCGGGATACCCGGGCTGATGACTGCGAGATCCACGGATACGAGATCCGTCGGCTTCAGCTCTCCGACCACCAGTGAAATCCGGTCTCTCTTTCTGAAATTTTTCATCACCTTATCGCTGTCCAGCTTTTCATTGGAATCGAACAGAACGACCTGTCCTCCCAGCTGTAAAATCTGCTTTGCGGCGCAGATACCGCTTTTTCCCGTGCCGAGCACGAGCACCTTCTGACTATCCATCTCATTCACCCCTATTATGTTCTACTGTCTCTTACATCCCCAGGCTCGCCACCAGACATAAGAGCACTGTCAGCACTGTGAAGACTGTCACCACCTTCGTCTCCGACCATCCTCCGAGCTCGAAGTGATGGTGGATCGGCGCCATGCGGAAAATCCGCTTTCCATGGGTTTTCTTAAAGTAGGTCACCTGGATGATGACCGACAGTACTTCCACAAGATAAATCAGTGCAAAGATCGGAATAAAGAGCGGGATGCCCATCTCGAAGGCCGCTGCCGCGACGAAGCCGCCGAGCGCCAGCGATCCGGTATCGCCCATAAATACCTTTGCAGGGTAACAGTTAAACATCAGGAATCCCATCAGTGCACCGAACACTGCGCCGGAAATCGGTGCAAGCTGGCCATCCGCCTTGCCGAAATACAGGCTGACGAAGCCGAGGAACAGTGCGATCACAGCGGTCACGGAACTGGCGAGTCCATCGAGTCCATCGGTGAAGTTCGCACCATTGTCGGTACCGAGCACGATAAAGAGAAGTGCCGGCACATAGAACCACCCGAGATCGAGATAGATCTCCGTAAACGGGACCTGCATACGATGATCATAGGCAGGTGAGAGATAGAGATACAGTGCGAAAATCACACAGAACACCAGCTGACAGAGAAACTTCTGCTTCGGGTTGAAGCCCTCGGACTGATGCTTCACGACCTTCAGAAAATCATCGATGAAGCCGACGATACCGAAACCGACCGTGAGAAGCATCACCGGAAGAATCTTCGGATAGCGGCGGACATAAAAGAGGCTGACGATCACGATGGCCAGTACGAACACGAGACCACCCATCGTCGGGGTGCCCTGCTTCTTGAGGTGTGCCTTCGGTCCATCATCCCGGACCTCCTGCCCGAACTTCAGCTTGTGAAGCTCCGGGATGGCGAAGGGCATCGCCAGGGCGACCAGCGCAAAGCCCATAAGGATAGAAACAACAAAATCAAGATACATAATCTAACTCCAGTTTAAATCATCAGCTGCTTTTTCATCTTAAGAAAATCGTAATGGGGTCTGACCCCATTAATTTCCGGCGGAAGTGGAGGTTTCGGTTTCGCTCTCGCTCTCCTCGCCCGGCACAGCCTCCGGGAGCGCGAAGCTCGCGTCGTCACCCGCCGGTTCGACATACTCGTCGGTCACTGCTGCAGCCGTGGTCGGCGTAATCACATTGCCGTCGGCATCGGTTTCGGTGCTCGTTCCGTCCGCCGTGGTTTCACCCTCGGCGCCGGTCTCACCTCCCACCTGTGCGCCCATCGTCTCGGAGGAGATGCCCTCCGGGTTCTGCTGAAGCTGCGCGTTGATGGAATCCTCCGGATCAGTATCTCCGGATGGTGCGATGTTCAGGAACTGCAGCGCATCGTTCATGATTTCACGCTCGATGTTTACAGCGAAGGAGGCCGTCGCCTGTGCCTCACCGACGAGGTTCGGCGTATCGACGATAACGTAAACAAGTAACTGCGGATCCTCCACCGGCGCGAAGCCGCAGAAGGAAACGAGGTAGTTCTTCGCCGAACGCGGCAGCTTCTCGGCGGTACCGGTCTTGCCACCGACATGGTAGCCCTGGATCTGCGCCTTCTTACCGGTTCCCTCTTCTACCGTAGTGTAGAGGGCCTGCTTCAGGAAGTCACTCGTCGACTTCGAGCAGGTGGTGCGGAGAAGCTCCGGCTTCACATCCTCGATGACGGTGCCGTTGCCGTTCAGGATCTGCTTCACCACATGCGGCTTATAGTAGCTGCCACCGTTGATGATGCTGCAGTACGCAGCCGCCATCTGGATCATGGTGACGTTAAAGTTCTGGCCGAAGGAGTTGGTCGCGAGGGCCGTACGGCCCATGTTTTCTGCATTGTACACGAGATCCGTGGTGTCAGCCTCTGCCGGCAGGTCGATGCCGGTAGACTCTCCGAAGCCGAAAATATGCTGGTACTTCACGAAATTCTCGGCGCCTTCATTGAACGCAGTATTCATGAGGTATACGTTACAGGACTTCGCGAGACCCATCGTGGCGTCGAGTACGCCGTCACCATTCCGGTTATGACAGCGGATCCGCCAGGTATGGATACCGTCGTTCAGCTCGATGTAGCCCTGGCAGTCGAAGGTCGTGTCCGGGGTGATGGCCTTCTCCTCCAGTGCACCGGCGAGGGTGATGCTCTTCGCAACGGATCCCGGCTCATAGGTATCGGACACCGGGATGTTTCGCCATATCTGGTTCCAGGCGACCTGCCGGCCATAGGACAGGATCTCATCGGTCGTATAGTACTTCGACACCTCATCCTCGGTGATCGCGGCAGCGTCCGGATTTTCACGGCGATATACGCCGACGGCCTCCTTGCGGCCGAGCTGCATGAGATACTCGTCGGTATAGACCGAGCTGTCCAGCGCACGCGGATCGTTCAGGTTAAACTGATTGGTGGAGCCCATCGCGAGCACCTCACCGGTGTTCGGATCCATGACGATCGCCGCTGCCATCTTCGAACCGACATCCTCGGTCTGCCACTTATTGAGGTACTTCTCCAGCGACATCTGAATATTCGTATTGATGGTCGTCACGACGGAATTACCATCGGTCGGCTCCTTCAGGACGGACTGCAGCTTCGTATCGCTGTCAAGATAGCCGTACTCACGGCCGTTGACGCCCATCAGGGTATCGTTATAGTACTGCTCGACGCCACCGGTTCCGCTGGAGCCGTCGGTACTCGAGAAGCCGATGATGTTGCAGGCGAGGGAATCATACGGATAGGTACGCTTGTACTCATCCTCGAACCAGATGCCCTTGATGCGCGCCTTCGAGCCACTGCCGACATACGCGGCATTCTGCTCCTTCACATAGGCCTCCCAGCCGGATTTCTGGTCGTAGCTCAGTCCCTTCGCATATTTCACATAGGACTTGTCGGCCTTTTCGCTGAGCAGCTTCCGAAGCTCAGACTCATCGTATTCGAAATAGGCGACGAGGGCCTGAATCGTCGGATCCACGTAACGATCATCCTGACCGGAGTGGATGACACGCGGATCGATGATCAGGTTGTATACCTTCTGGCTGGTCGCGAGCACCGTGCCGTTCCGGTCCATGATGTCACCGCGGCGGAACGGAATCGTACGCGAATCATAGGATGCCTGTCGCTGGGACAGGACGATCTTGTTGTACTCCTCGCTGTTGTTTTTTACCAGATTATAAATCGCCAGGATAAGAGCAATTAAAGCTAGCATGATCACACATAGTGTGACGGCTAGCTTTCTCTGCATATACGGGGGAAGGATCTTCCCCCGGTTTCGTCTCTGGTTTTGATCAGTACTTCGGGATGTCCTCATATTGTCTTACGTACTCGCTTTCCGTCTTGTCATAGGTAATCGTCTGATCCTTGCCGGCATATACCATGCCGAGCTCCTGCGTGGCTACCCGATAGATCTCATCGAGATTCACGGACGTATCTATGCTGTTCTGAAGCGCGTCGTTCTCAGACTTCAGCTTATCCAGCTGCTGCTTTTTCGTCTCAATCGACGAAATCCGCGTATTGATCGAGGTCTGCATCTGAATATAGGAAAAGCAGAGTCCCAGTGTAAACAGAGAGGCGATGATCAGCACCGCAAGGTAGGTCCGATCGACCACGACCGTCTTATGACGAAGCCGCTCCTGCTGCGCACGGTACTCCATCTCACGCTCGTTGAGGATTCGCTGTCGCTCACGCTGCCGTGCCTGGTGCCGGCGCTCCAGTTCCTCCGGATTCGGACGACGCTTCGGCTGGATGCGACGGACCGTATTTCCATCGATATAGGTTCCTGTCGTCCGCGGCGCACGTACCGCGGCTGTCTGTCTCGTTCTGGCCATACTACTCTTTTCCCCCATGTCCGGATCGGTTCCGGATTCTAAACTCTCTCTTCATGTTTCTCGAAGATCCGGAGCTTCGCGCTCTTCGATCTCGAGTTTTCCTCGAGCTCCTCTGCACTCGGCAGAATCGGCTTCCGGGTGATCACCCGGCCCTTCGACTTCCGGCCACATACGCAGACCGGAAACTCCGGCGGACAGATGCACGGCTTCTCAGCGGTGCGGAACTTCGTCTTCACGATCCGGTCCTCGAGGGAGTGGAAGGTGATGATGCAGAGGCGTCCTCCCTCTGCGAGATCATCGATCATGCGATCGATGCTGTCCTCCAGTACATCGAGCTCACGATTCAACTCGATACGAATCGCCTGGAAGGTACGCTTCGCCGGATGACCTCCGGTGGCACGGATCTTCGCCGGAATCGCACCCGAGATGATCTCGGACAGCTCCAGCGTCGTCTCGATGCGCTTCGTCGCACGGTACTGACAGATATGCTTCGCGATATTCTGCGCGAAACGATCCTCTCCATAGTTTTTAATCATGTGGAAAAGCTCGGATTCACTGTAATCGTTCACGATGTCGGCAGCGGTGATCGGATTCCGGTCATCCATCCGCATATCGAGCGGTGCATCGCTCCGATAGCTGAAGCCACGCTCCGCGGTATCCAGCTGGTAGCTCGATACACCGAGATCGAGGTAGATTCCATCAACTTTCCCGATGCCGAGTTCCTTTAACACATCATCGATTCTTTCGTAATTACTGCGGACGATCGTCACGCGATCCCGTACATCTGAAAGTCGTTCGCTCGCTGCCTGAATCGCATCCTTATCCTGATCGATGCCGATCAGTCGACCTGCCGGAGAAAGATGGGTACATACCTCATGGGCATGTCCACCACCACCTAAGGTTCCGTCGACATAGATGCCATCGGGCCGGATGTTGAGTCCATCCACGGTTTCGTGGAGAAGTACGGAATAATGCTTAAACTCAGACACCTAAGCCCTCCCAGTCTGCTTCTAATGCAGCTTCATCATCGAAGCTGTACTTTTCTTCGTACGTGTTTGTATCCCAGATCTCGATATGGTCGCCCACACCGAGTAAGGTGATATCCTTGTCGAGGCCCGCCCGATCACGGAGGACCTGTGGAAGAAGGATTCTACCCTGCTTATCCAGCTCGCAGATGGCAGCCGAACCCAGCAGGAAACGCTTCAGGCTTCTCGCCTTCTCGTTCGTCATCGGAAGTGCATTCAGCTTCTCCTCGAGCGCCTGCCACTCCGGAGATGCGTACATAGCAAGACAACCGTCCAGGCTTCTGGTAACCGTAAACTCGTCTCCGAGCTGGTCCCGAAATCTGGCCGGTATGATCAGTCTGCCCTTGGCATCCAGATTGTGGCGATACTCTCCTGTGAATGACATTTCCCTTTTCTACCACTTTCTACCACTTCTTACCACTTCATGACATAATAATGCGCTAATTTGGGTTTAGTGTCAAGGCAAGATACTGTAATAAATGAAAAAAAGAAGCCTCTCGAACGAGAGACTTCCTTCTATATAATGATATAAGATCTGTATCAAAACGCCTGCACGAGGCAGCCGGCACGTTTCCTTCTATATGAATTATACGTTGAAGCGGAACTCAACGACATCGCCGTCCTGCATCACGTAGTCCTTACCCTCCATGCGGACGAGGCCCTTCTCACGTGCTGCTGCGATGGATCCGCAGTCGAGAAGATCCTGGTAGTTGATGACCTCGGCCTTGATGAAACCACGCTCGAAATCGGAGTGGATCTTACCGGCCGCCTGCGGTGCCTTCGTACCCTTCCGGATGGTCCACGCTCTGGTCTCCTTCTCACCGGCGGTGAGGAAGGACATGAGGCCGAGCAGATCATAGGAGGCACGCACGATCTTGTCGAGACCGGACTCGTTCATACCAAGGGACTCGAGATACTCTGCCTTCTCGTCGTCCTCGAGCTCGGATATCTCCTCCTCGATCTGGGCGGAAATCACGAAGACACCGGAGCCGTTCTCTGCCGCGTAGTCGCGTACCTTCTGGACGTATGCATTGGACGCACCATCGTCAGCGACGGAATCCTCGGAAACGTTCGCTGCATAGATCACCGGCTTACGGGTCAGGAGGTCGAGGGTGTCAATGAAGGCGTTCTTATCATCATCACCGGCATCGAAGCTGATCGCCAGCTTATCCGACTCGAGGTGATCGTGGAGCTCGGTGAGGAGCGCATACTCCGCCTTCGCATCCTTATCGTTCATCGCGAGCTTCTTCGTCTTCGCGAGACGACGATCGAGAAGATCGAGGTCGGAGAAAATCAGCTCGAGGTTGATGGTCTCGATATCACGAATCGGATCTACGGAACCATCGACATGCACGATGTTGTCATCATCGAAGCAGCGAACGACGTGCACGATGGCGTCGGTCTCACGGATGTTCGACAGGAACTGGTTCCCGAGACCCTCACCCTTGGAAGCGCCCTTGACGAGACCTGCGATATCGACGAACTGGATCACCGCCGGCACGATCTTCTGTGTATTATACAGTGCGCCCAGCTTCTGAAGACGCTCATCCGGTACAGCGACGACGCCGACGTTCGGCTCGATCGTACAGAACGGGTAGTTGGCAGACTCTGCGCCCGCCTTCGTAATTGCGTTAAACAGTGTGGACTTGCCGACATTTGGCAGTCCGACGATACCTAATTTCATAATCTAAATCTCCTTTATTCTTCCCTGCATCCCCGTTTCCGACAGTGCCGAGAAGGTCGATCGCAGTTCCATCGATTAAAATGTGCTCAAAAAGCACCGCTATTATAAACCAGAACTATCCGCTTTACAACGCAGATCTTTTATCCGGCTTTTCCGGGCCCGCAGTACTGTGTCCGCTTAGCCGCCCTACGGCGTAATCATCCCTTCGCCTTTCGCACGCCGCGGAGGATCATCGCGAGTCCGAGTACGGCGAGTGCCCCCGACAGGGCCTGCGAAACGGCGATGTTCGTGCCCCAGAGGAGCAGCGAATCCGTCCGAAGTCCCTCGATCCAGAAACGGCCGATGCCGTAGAACATAAGGTACTCCCAGAATACCTGACCGGTGAACTTCTTCTTCGGACCGGTGACCAGGAGGAAGATCAGGGTGCAGAGGTTCCAGACCGACTCGTAAAAGAAGGTCGGGTGCACCTGGATGAACATCTGATCACCGAGCCGGATCGCGTGGGTGAGCACGTTTTCGTTCAGCATATTCGGATTCACGATGGATTCCTTGATCCGCATCGCGAGCAGTGAGTCTGTATAGCGGCCGAAGGCCTCTGCATTGAAAAAGTTCCCCCAGCGGCCGATCAGCTGCCCCGTGAGGAGCCCGAGCACCGCGGAATCCGCGATGGAGAAGAACTTCACCTTCCGCTTATGGCAGAAAATCATGCAGCAGAGGATGCCGGTCAGGATGCCGCCGTAAATCGCGAGGCCGCCCTGCCGGAGGTTGAGGATCTCCCCGAGATGCTGTGAGTAGTAATCCCACTCGAAGATGACATAGTAGGCCCGCGCACCGAGAATCGCGAAGATGATGCTGTACAGTGCGAGGTCCTCGATGTCCTCCACCTTCTCCCCACGCCGCCGGTAATCGAAGCTCGCGATCAGCACGCCCATCAGCATCCCGATGCCGATGATGATGCCGTAGTAGGCGATGCGGAAGCCGAACACGGAAATCGAGTTTCCGAGATGCTCGACGCCGATCCCGAGATGTGGGAAATAAATATCATAATTGTCAGTATTCATGCAGTCTGTCCCTTTCATGCAGAATCATTTCGCGCTGCATCACAAATCCGAACGCCGCCTGCGTACGGTCAGCCGTGCAGCCGCCGCTCATCACGCGTCTGCCTCGCCCTTCAGAATGCGGAGAAATTCCTCCTCGGTGACGATCGGAACGCCGAGCTCCTTCGCCTTTTTGTTCTTTCCGGAGGTCGATGTGATGTCGTTGTTGACGAGGTAGGCCGTCTTCGCGGATACCGAGCCTGCCGCACGTCCGCCGGCCTGCTCGATCAGCGCCTGCAGCTCCTTCCGGTTCCCGAAGTGCTCGAGGGCGCCGGTGATGACGACAGACTTTCCCTCCATCGTCTTCGCGGTCGTGCTGTCTTCTGTCCGCTTCTCGATCTCGAGGTCCTGCAGCAGCGCGTCCACCTGCTTCATCGCCGCCGCATCCTGGAAGTAGCGCACGAGGTTCTCTGCGAGCACCGCGCCGATGCCGTCCACCTCCTTCAGCTCCTCCACGCCCGCTGCCCGCAGCTTCGCGAAATCATCCCCGAAGTGCCGGCAGAGGACCTTCGCGTTTGCGAGGCCAATGCCGGCGATCCCGAGGCCATACACGACGCGGTAAAGCTCCGTATGGCGGGCGCGCTCCGTGGCTGCCATCAGATTCTCATAGCTCTTCTCACCGAAGCCCTCCATCGTCACGATCTCGGCACGATAACGGTCGAGATGGAAGATATCGCTGTAGTGGTGGATGAAGCCTTGCGCGATGAACTTCTCCAGTGTCTGCTCGCTGAGGCCCTCGATGTTCAGTGCATCCCGGCTCACGAAAAGTGAGAAATTCTTGATCTTCTTCGCTGCACAGTCCGGATTCGGACAGTACAGGAACTTCGCCTCATTATCCGAGCGGATCTCCGTCGGCTGTCCGCAGACCGGACAGACCGCAGCCGGCTTCAGATTCCCGGAGCGGGTCCGGGTTTCCGCGATCTGCGGGATGATCATGTTCGCCTTATAGACGGTGATCCGGTCCCCGATGCCGAGCGCGAGCTCCTCACAGTAGGAAAGATTATGAAGACTTGCACGGCTGACCGTCGTCCCCTCCAGCTCGACCGGATCGAAGATCGCGACCGGATTGATGAGACCGGTACGGCTCGGTGACCACTCCACCTCGCGGAGGACGGTCTCTGCCTGCTCATCGCTCCACTTGAAGGCGATGGCGTTCCGCGGAAACTTCGCGGTGCGTCCGAGACTCAGCCCATAGGCGATGTCCTCGTAGATCAGCACGAGGCCGTCGGACGGGAAATCGTTATGCTGAATCGCCTCCGAGAACCACTGCACCGTTTCTGCGATCGTATCCTTCGTCACATGCTTATACTCGACGACATCGAAGCCCTGTGCCCGGAGGAATTCATACTGTGCCGCGCGTGAGTTCTGGAAATCCACCGCCTCACCCTGCGCATCCACAGCGCTCACGAGCGCGAAGGCCATCAGATTCACATGACGGGATTTCGTCACCTTCGGGTCCAGCTGACGTACCGAGCCGGAGCAGAGATTTCGTGGATTCTTATACTTCGCATCCGCATCTGCGATGGTTTCGTTGATCTTCTTAAATTCCGAATAGGTGATGATGGCCTCGCCGCGCAGCACCAGATCACCGGTGAAGGAAATCCTCGTCGGAACGTTATCAAACATCCGCGCGTTCTGCGTGATGACTTCACCGATTTCGCCGTTTCCACGGGTCACGGCCTTCACCAGCTCGCCGGCATGATAGCTCAGGACGACCGTAAGTCCATCCATCTTCCAGCTGAGCAGGCCCTCCTTCTCCCCGAGCCAGGCGGCGAGTTCGTCGACCGACTTCGTCTTGTCAAGGCTCAGCATCGGGCTCGGGTGACGCTCCTTCGGAAGCTCCGACAGCACCTCGAAGCCGACACGCTGCGTCGGCGATCCACCGAGGATCATACCGGTCTCCTGCTCGAGCTTCTCAAGCTCATCATAGAGCTGATCATAGCTCAGGTTCGACATGATCTCATTGCCATCCACATAGTACACGCGGGCAGCCTCATTCAGGGTGCGGATAAGCTCCTTCATACGCGCGAGCTTCTGATTCTTTTCTTCGTCATGGGAAACACTCATAGTTCGTTCACTCCATATCCTCTTCCCGGAGGCCGAGCTCGGACAGCTCGATCTCGCGGTACTGTCCCGGCTTCAGTCCATGAAGCGTCAGGTCCATGATCCGGATCCGCTTCAGCTTCTTCACCTCATAGCCGAAGGCCGCGCACATACGGCGGATCTGCCGGTTCAGGCCCTGCGTGATCACGATATGGAACTCCTGCTGGCGGAGTTTCGCCGGTCTGGTCATATCCTGCCATACCTCACACGGGCGGGTCGCCGTATGCAGTTCCTTCAGCTCGACACCATCGGCGAGCCCGTCCAGAAACTCCTTCGTGCACGGCTTATCCACCGTCACGACGTATTCCTTCTCATGATAATTCCGTGCACGGTTGATCCGGTTCACGAGCTCGCCCTGGTTTGTCAGCAGGATGAGGCCCTCCGACTCCTTATCGAGACGGCCGATCGGATACACTCGCGTATGATAATGGATGGCCTCGATGATGTTCGGTGCCTTATCCTTATCGCTCGTCGTACACACGATGCCACGCGGCTTGTAGTACGCGAGCAGCACCGGTGCCGGGCGGTCATAGTCCTGTCCCACCGTCGAGATCTGCTCGCCATAGCGCTTCGCCATCCGGCGCGACTCTGTATGGAGCAGGTACTGTGCTTCCGGGTTGCCTGCATTGGCGTTCAGCGCATGCGGATTCACGCACTGCCCGTCCAGCTCGATCGAGTCTGCCTCGGTCACCTGCTGGCCGAGCTCGACCGGCTTCTTATTGACGGTGACACGGCCGGCGGCGATCAGCTTATCCGCCTCACGACGGGAGCAGACGCCGAGCTCTGATAAACGCTTATTCAGTCTCATCTCGCATTCTCCTTCGAATCATCCGCATCCGCTGCGTCGTCCGCTGTCTTCCAGAGCGGCGTTTCATCCGCTGCGAGCGGCCAGCTGTAGCTCTTTCCAGGGATACCCTCGACCTCTGCGACGGCGTCCTCTGGAAGGAAGGTGAATTCATGATTCCGGTTTGGATCCAGCTCCGCCGGAAGCTGTGCGTCGTTCCTGAGATCCGCGAAGAAGCAGGCATCGCCGAAGCTGAAGAAGCGGTACTTCTCACGGACGGCCACCTTATACGCGCGGAGCACATGCTCCCGTTTCGTAAAGGCGGAGACCAGCATCACGAGCGTGGACTCCGGCAGATGGAAGTTTGTGATCAGCGCATCCATGCACTTGAACTGGTAGCCCGGATAGATGAAGATATCGGTCCAGCCGGAGGTTGCCGGCATGGTGCCGTCCGGAAGTGCGGCGGACTCGACGGTACGGCAGCTGGTGGTACCGGTGCAGATGACACGATGGCCCTCTGCATGCGCGCGGTTGATCTTGTCAGCTTCCGACTGCTCGACGATGTAGTACTCGCTGTGCATGTGATGCTCCTCGATCTTATCCGCCTTGACCGGACGGAAGGTGCCGAGGCCGACATGCAGGGTGATGTGGGCGATCTCCACGCCCTTCTCCTTCACGGCCTCGAGCAGCTCCTCGGTCCAGTGGAGGCCGGCGGTCGGGGCTGCCGCAGAGCCGTCATTCTTTGCATAGACGGTATTGTAGCGTGCCTTCTCCTTCAACTGATGATGGATATACGGTGGGATCGGCATCTCGCCGAGACGGTCGAGGACCTCCTCCCAGATGCCCTCGAACTCGAAGTGGATGATGCGGTTGCCGTCATCGATGGTGTCGATGATCTCGCCCTTCAGCAGGCCCTCGCCGAACTCGACGCGTGCACCGTTCCGGAGCTTCTTTCCCGGCTTGACGAGGCACTCCCAGTCGGTCGTGCTGAGACGACGCAGGAGCAGTACCTCGACATGCGCGCCGGTACCGGACTTCTCGCCATGCAGACGTGCCGGGATGACCTTTGTGTCGTTGATGACGAGGCAGTCGCCCTTATGAAGATAGTCGATGATGTTATAAAAATGACGGTGATTGATCTCGCCGGTGAAGCGGTCCATCACCAGAAGCCGGCTGTCCGAGCGCTTCTCAAGCGGATCCTGCGCGATCAGCTCCTCCGGCAGGTCATAATAAAAATCTTTAGTTTCCATGCTGTGTTTTCTCCTTTTCTGCTGTCTCACGACATGTACGCGGTGCAGAGCGCACCATAAACTTTATTATTATACCCCGTCTTTCGGGTTTCTTCCACATACAAAATGGGCGAATGCACATGCATTCGCCCATTCCTGGTCACAGTCGTCCCAGGGGACCCGAGGGGCGGCAACGGAGGCACAGTACTCCGTTGCCGCCCCTCTGTGTCTCCTGCCCGTATTGTAACGCTGCATTTATATACCATTCAGCCGACCGGTCCGTCGTCGGAGATGACGGCATCCCCTGCCGGTGCGTTATCTGCAGCGCCCGGCTCGGCGATGGTCTCACCGGAAGCAGCGGCTGCGGTCGTTTCTGTCTTACCGCTTGCGCCGTTATTTTCGGAGATGGTTTCACCTGCGCTCGTCGTTTCCGCCGACTTCTTCGTCTCGGTCGTGCTCTTCTCCGCGCTCTTCTCATCCGAATTCTTCTTACTGTTCGACTTCGTCTCTTCTACCGCCGCATCGTCATCGGACGCTGCCGTGGTTTCTGCCTCGGTCACGGCTGCCTCCGTCTCTACAGAAATCAGTGAAACCTCGCTGTCGATTTCTTCCTGCGAGTCTGTGTAGATACGTCCGCTCTGGATGGCATCATAGATGACCGCGAGTCGCTGATCGCTCGAGATGGCCTCCAGCAGACGAGAGTTGGTCGCATTGATCAGCTCCTGTACCTCGCTGTGATTCGTGATGTAGCTGTTCACGAACTTCGTCTGCTCCGGCGACATATTCTCGACGATCTCGAAGCTGTTCTGATCGTTGACCTTCACATAGCAGTACATGATGCCCGGGGCCAGCGTATCGGTCCGACGGAACTTCACATTATAGGTGACGAAAACGAGCTTCGTATTCTTCTCGAGTCCATCGACCGCATACTGCTGGATATCCTGGTACGCCTCGATGTAGCCCGCCTGGGTCTTCAGCTTCTTCTGAAGGCTCGCGGTCTGCTCCTCGGTCTGATTCGTGACGCCGGTCAGGCGGTACAGTGTATCGGTATCGCCCTGAAGACGTGCGTTAAAGTAATCCTGAAAGAGCTTCGTCATATACTCGTCATTATACTGTCGTACCAGCGAGGCATCCTCATCGGCACCAGCGTTGCCGTCGGCAATACCGGCAGATGCACTCTCATCGTCTCCCGCCGCGTGTTCAAGTTCGGAAGAGCTGGCCACCGGCAGCCCACCACCCTGTACATCCGGATTCTTCGGATTCCGATCCAGAATCAGGATGAGGATGATCAGTACGACCACCAGTGCCGGAATACCCAGGAGACCGAGCATCTCATGAAGCTGCTCCTGCTTCTGACGTTTCCGCATATTCGCAATACGACGCGCACGCTTGCGCTCGATCACGCCCTCGATTGGTTTTTCCTCCAATGCCTTATCGACATCATCCAGATCTTTTAATTCTCTGTCCATTCTTTCTGCCTCATCTGTTTCGTCAGTTTACTCTTGCACCGTCCGCTCCGAAAAAGAAGCTTCCGATCCAGGCATTCTGCAGCAATGCACCATCCTGACCTACATAGTAGTATCTGTCACCGGCGAGCAGAAGCCCCGGCCCCTGCAGCTGTCCGTTGTTCGGCTCGAAATAGTAGAGCCGGCCGCTGATATTCTGCAGTCCGCGAACCATCTTCGCATCGGCACCTACATAATACCAGGCACCATTCGCCTCGTAGATCCAGGTATTCACCTCGAGATAGCCGCCCTGGTTAAAGTGGTAGTTCGCCCCATCGATACTGCGCCAGGAGCTGACCGGATAGGTGCCATCCGGATAGAGGTACCACATCCCGTTATTTTCGAACTGCCAGCCGTCCTTCAGGTAGGTATTTGCCACAACACGACGTGTATTGATCACCGTCGAGCTCGAGCTGTAATGATTTCCAGCCGGGTTCATCTGCGACGGATTCGTCACCTGCGCGAGTCCCGCCGCCGCCTGGTTTCCCGCCATCGGACCGAGGTTCATCGTGTTGTACAGCACGCCATTTACATAGTAGCCACCCGTCGTACCGGTATAGTTCGTTGTGTACATGGTATTATTCGTACTGCTGCTGTTCAGATACGGATCTGTATTCGTTCCAGTGGAAGACGGCGCGTGATAGACGACTCCGCCCAGTCCATCCGGACTCACCGCCGACGCCTGGGACACGCCCTGTGCAGACGAGGTTGCAGCATAGCTCACGCCGCCTTTTCCGTCCGGACTGATCCCCGTCGACACCGCCGTATAGGCCACGCCACCCCGGCCATCCGGACTTACCCCGGCCAGCACCGCGCCCGCAAGCACCAGAGACATCACCACTGCCACGGCACACACTCTATTCACTCTCATATGAAAACTCCGATTCAAAATAACACAATTCTACATCAACCATCATACTATATGCCGTCCGAAGATGATAGCAGCAAAGTTCTTACAATAATCGAATCAAAAAGCGCGGACCCCGGAGGAGCGACAACGGAGACCATACGTAGAGACCGTGTGAAATCAAGCCGGGTCCCCTTAGCGGCACTTGGTGTTATCTCTC
>ERZ1026856.122-NODE-122-length-57060-cov-17.425033_pt1 | contig 57060 bp, 41 predicted proteins | sample MGYA00380158_ERZ1026856 | MGnify/ENA primary metagenome ERZ1026856 (study PRJEB33269, sample SAMEA4719794) | human gut metagenome | biome: human-associated habitat; feature: organic feature; material: feces | place: Cameroon | collected 2013-10 ... | reverse complement strand
CCCTATGCTAGTAACACTATTAGGAATAACAAGATTATCCAAAGAAGAGCAACCATCAAAAGTCCATCCCTCTATGCTAGTAACACTATCAGGAATAACAAGACTACCCAAAGAAGAGCAACCACTAAATGCACCATCCCCAATACTAGTAACACTATCAGGAATAACAAGGCTACTCAAAGAAGTGCAATCACTAAATGCACCATCCCCAATGCTGGTTACACTATCAGGAATAACAAGATTACTCAATGAAGAGCAACCCCAAAATGCCTCATTCCCAATACTAGTTACACTGTCAGGGATTATAAGACTCTCCAAAGAAGAACAACCACCAAACACACCATCCCCAATGCTAGTAACACCAGCAGGAAGAACAAGATTATGCAAAGATTTGCAATACCGAAACGCTTCATCCCCTATACTCGTAACGCTATCAGGAAGAACTAGGCTTCTCAAAGAAGAGCAACTACTAAATGCTCTCTCTCCAATGCTAGTTACACTATCAGGAAGAACAAGACTACTCAAAGAATCGCAGTTCCGAAACATATCATCTCCTATACCCGTAACACTATCAGGAAGAACAAGACTACGCAAAGATTCACAACACAAAAACGCATCATGCCCTATACTCGTAACATTATTGGAAAGAACAAGATTACTCAAAGAACGGCAGAATTCAAATGCATTATTCCCAATGCTAGTTACACTATCAGGAATAACAAGACTACTCAAAGAAGAGCAACCTTCAAATGCACCATCCCCAATGCTAGTAACGCTATCAGGAATAACGAGACTACGCAAAGATTCACAATCCTCAAATGCCCTGTCTCCAATGCTAATAACGTTATTAGAAAGAACGAGATTACTCAAAAATTTACTATTGCCGAATGCACCATCACCAATGCTAGTTACACTATTAGGAATTACGAGACTATTCAAAGAAGTGCAATTCCGAAACACATCATCCCCTAAACTCGTAACGCTATCTGGAATAACAAGACTACTCAAAGAACTGCATAATTCAAATGCATTATTTCCAATAGTAGTAACACCATCTGGAATAATAAGACTCTCCAAAGAAGAGCAACACCAAAATGCACTATCTCCAATGCGAGTTACACCATTAGGAATAACGAGACTACACAAAGATTCGCAACACAAAAATGCACTATTTCCAATGCTAGTAACACCAGCAGGAAGAACAAGATTATCCAATGATTCGCAATATCGAAACGCTTCATCCCCTATACTCGTAACGCTATCAGGAAGAGCAAGACTACGCAAAAAGCGGCATAATTCAAATGCACTATCCCCAATGCTAGTAACACCATCAAGAATAACGATACACTCCAAAGATTCGCAATAACGAAATGATTCATCGCAAATTATCTTTGTTCCTTTTTTTACTGAATAAGTACCATCAAGATTTTGTGGAGCTTTTAGCAATTTTCTTCCATCTTTACTGTATTTCACACCAAATTCGTCTGTAATGGCCTCATTTAACTCTTCGTCTGTTGCCACTGTAGAGAGTTCTTCATTCGCTGCGAGAAAAGCACCCATCGATTCTTCATCCACCCATTCCATCAACTCTACCGGATACTTCTCCTCTTTACCTTGACACAGAACCAAGAGTTCCTTCTCCAGATATTTCACAGAACTACTGTTGTAAGACGCATCCATATTCTGCTCATCAGCATTCTGAAGATGAGCAACAGCGCATCCCAACGGATCTATAGTAAAACACTTAAGGGCATAATATTTCCCTGTAGTCTTGTCCTGCATTTTGAATACCACGGAAGAATCACCACTCATGTGATAGGGTTCTCCGTGATCATCCAAAACAGGAGAAAGGTGAGTCAACCTGTCAAGATTGGCACCGGCATTTTGAATTGCCTTTACATATTCTGATATTTTTGGATACTTCATAGCTTATATAATTAATTATTCATTTAGGCGTATATATAAACGCCATGCAAAAGTACACATTAAATTTCAAAGAAACAACAAAAAACTGATTACTTTTTTCTGATACTGACTTTCTGAAAAAGACCTCCATGTCCCGTTCCCAAGTCCAAGCAGCCCAATCTCCTATAATAGCCCCTATCATAGTTACCCAAATATTTTTTCTCCAAAACGCGAAATTAATTCTTGTTTAAGATTATCTGGCAAATTGCAACCTCTAAATGCTTTCTCACCAATGCTAGTAACACTATCAGGAATAACGAGACTACCCAAAGAAGAGCAATCAGCAAATGCTAATTTCTCTATGCTAGTTACACTATCAGGAATAACAAGACTACTCAAAGAAGGGCAATACCAAAATGCACTATGCCCAATACTAGTAATTCTATCAGGAAGAACAAGACAACGCAAAGAATCGCAACCACTAAATGCAAAAGCCCCTATGTAAATAACACCATCAGGAATAACGAGACTACGCAAAGAAGAGCAACGTAAAAATGCACTATCCCCGATGCTAATAACACTGTTAGGAATAACGAGACTACGCAAAGAAGAGCAACAAAGAAATGCACTTTCCCCAATGCTAATAACACCATCAGGAATAACGAGACTACGCAAAGAAGAGCAATTAGCAAATGTACCTTCCCCAATGTTATTAACACTGCCAGAAATAACAAGACTACGCAACGAAAGGCAATCCCCAAATGCCATATCCCCAATATTAGTAACACTATCAGGGATAACAAGACTACCCAAAGAAGTGCAACCCCTAAATGCCATATCCCCAATACTTGTAACGCTATCAGGGATAACAAGACTACACAAAGAAGAGCAACACCAAAATACACTATCACCAATGCTAGTTACACTATCAGGAATAACAAGACTACCCAAAGAAGTGCAACACCAAAATACACTATCCCCAATGTTAGTAACACTATCAGGAATAACGAGACTACGCAAAAAAGAGCAACCATTAAATGCACTTTTCCCAATACTAGTAACGCTATCAGGAATAAAAAGGCTGCTCAAAGAAGAACAATCAGAAAATGCCCAATCACAAATAATCTTTGTTCCTTTTCTTATTGAATAAGTACCATTAAGATCTTGTGGAGCTCGCAATATTTTTCTTTCATCTTTGCTATATTTCACACCAAATTCATCTGTAATGACCTCAGTAAACTCTTCAGCCGTTACTTTTGTAGACATATTCTCATTCGCTGATAGAAAAGCATTCATCGACTCTTCATCTCCCAAATCCATTAACTCTACCGGATACTTCTCCTCTTTACCTTGACACAGAACCAAGAGTTCATTCTCCAGATATTTCACAGTACCAATGTCAGAAGACGCATCAGCACTTCCTTTCTGAGCTTTCGTAAAACACTTAAGTGCATAATACTTCCCAGTACTTTTGTCCTGCATCTTGAATACCACAGAAGAATCACCACTCATGTGATAGGGCTCTCCGTGATCATCCAATACAGGAGAAAGGTGAGCCAACCTGTCAAGATTGGCACCGGCATTTTGAATGGCCTTAACATATTCTAATATTTTAGGATACTTCATGACTTATATTTTTATTAATTAATTTTTAAATAGTCGTAATTAAACAACACACTACAAAGGTACAAATTAATTTTAGGAACCAACAAAGAAACATCGAAAAACTTACTTCGTACCTTCAGAAAAACTATCTTTAGATTCCCCTAAACACTTCTTCTCAAAAACACTTACATTGTTCTTAAACGATACTTTAGCATTTCTGTCCAGGAATAGCTCTCTGAGTTTCTATGATTCACTGCATGGTACTCAATCTGGATTCCACCCAATCCATAACTTTCCCATCTTCTCAAACTGCTACGTTTGTTGATTTCACTACTTCGCAGATATTCATAGATGCCTCTCAACGCTCTCTCATAGTGAATCCTCTCAAAAGAAAAGAGCATGGTAGCCCTATCAATATTCAGGTTCTCTATGGCTAATATGACCTTGCGAGGACTATTGGCAGCTATCGTAAAAATGAAGGCACATTCAGTCTTGTTGTCCAGCTGACTTGAATGTATAACCCTTTCATTACAAGGTATAACTCTATATCCACCCATCTGCTTATCAATGAGATAATTGAGATAGCGCGACTTAAATTTCTTCAAGCTTTCCTTGTCAAATTTTGCACCTAATCTTCTGGACTCTTCAAGACTACGTACAAAGAAAACAAGCTGGTCGGTTACTTTCTTCTTCACCCCATCCTCTTCTGGATTCAGAGATTCCTGCTTTGAAGCATTCTTGATGTAGCGAATGACCTGATCCAAATTGATTTCATCTTCAATCGTAAGCTTGTTTGCCTTGGCCACACAGTGAATGGCTGGCAAACGCTGCTGAAAGTAGTTCGTCAGATTGTTCAATGCACATATACTCTCTGGACACTTGATATCCACAGTGGCAAAATGTATATTTCCCAAACGTGGAGGACTTATCCTAAAATAACCATTAAAGAACTTGACGTCATTCCAGTTCAAGACAAACTCCTTTGGAGTCAAGATGTCAAACGAAGACTCCTGACTCTCAGACTGATTAGTATAAATAGACAGTAATACTCTATCGTAAGAGTTTTCCTTATCCTTACGCTTTGACAAGATATTTTTCTTAATAAAGTCTTCAAGAATGTTGTCTATTAAGTACTTCTTCAAGACCGCATCACTCTCTATATGTCTATACAGATGTAACATGAACTCAGATGTCAAGCAGTATTTATATTCAGCTGCTTTGACGATTTCCTGTATGCCACTAAATGAATGAATTGGCAAACTGACACCTAAAGAGCAATTTCGTAAATACTCTTCATGAATAACAGAATCTTCTTTAGGCAAACCTACATGACGTTTATGAACATGTGGAACACTTTCACTACATTGACCATTTTTTTTTGCTATGATGTCTTTGATATAATTCTGTAATTCTTGAACATTTATCTCTCTTGGTGAAGGAGCAAATGGAGAACTCTTATGAGGACTGCTATATTTGCCCTGTAACATTTTACTCAATTTAGATTTAATCTGTTCAAAAGGTATGTTATTGTTATTTTTACCTTTCTTGGAAATAGACAAAAAACACCGAACAGCAACGGATAAATCATATACGCCGGCATTTTCTTGTTCGCCAATTTTAAACAACTTCATTGTATTTTGCACAGAAAGCCCATATTGACAGCGAAGATCAAAATACAGTTTCTCTTGTGGCTTTAAATTATTGATTCGCCATGAGTTATCAGTCAGCTTTACTCTTCCCAATACATCTTCTAAATATTGAAACGAATTTTCAACAGCAATATCTCGCACTCTAACACTTTCAACTGTTCCCTTATTTGAGGAATCATCATTTTTATCCATCATTTTTTGGATATCAGAATAGACATATTCTGCCTGTTTAAGAGACAACAACTCCTCAACATGAGTTGGAACTCTAGAAGAACCATGCTCAAGTAAAATACTTTGTATCTTCTCCAAAGTAAGAAAAGGATTTTCTGCTATGATATGCTTTATTTTTCTGTCCATAGATACGTTTGTTTATTCTATACCTTAAAACGATATATCGGAAAATATATTGTATATGAAAACCTTATTTTGACTTCTAGAAAAGAATCTTAGCTCCAGATGTCAAAATAAGGTTATGCTGTCTTCTCTCCTTTGGTGAGCAAAACTAGCTAATTGGCGAATCTTTTAATTCACCCTGAATTTCAAGGTTTTCACCTCTTTGCTGTTTGTCCCCACCATGATTTGGAAGTCGCCATGTTCAATCACATGCTTCAATTCTGCATTGTAGAATTTGAGCATATCGGGTGTAATATCGAAACTTACCTCCTTGCTTTCACCGGCTGCGAGATGGATGCGCTGGAATCCCTTCAGTTCCTTTACCGGACGGGAGATGCTTGCCACCAGGTCGCGGATATAAAGCTGTACCACTTCGTCAGCATCACGTGCTCCCGTGTTCTTTACGGTAATAGTAGCAGTTATCTTCTTGCCATCCTGCCACTCGGTAGTTTCTTGGTTCCCATTGATGCCTGCCTCCTGACTGCTCAGCTTGAAGTTACTATAGTCGAAGGTAGTATAACTCAAGCCATACCCAAATGGATAAAGAGGACCATTGCTAACATCAAGACAGTTGCTGGCAAACTTGGCAAACCTCTTATTGTCATCAGCCACAGGACGACCAGTATTCTGATGGTTGTAATACAGAGGCTCCTGTCCAGTAGTCTTAGGCATGGAAGCTGTAAGCTTACCCGATGGCACCTTGTCTCCAAAAAGTACATCACCCACCTCAGAACCGCCAAACCATACGTTCATGATGGCAGATACATGCTGCTGTTCCCAAGAAAGGACTGTTGGGCGACCGGCAAAGTTGAGAAGCACCACTGGCTTACCCATCTTTACGAGTTCTGCCAGAAGCTCATGCTGTACATCAGGCATCTCCAGATTGGTTCGGCTGCCACATTCGCCACTCATGTCGGCACTCTCTCCCAAAGCACATACTATCACGTCAGCATCCTTCGCTACCTGCAAGGCTTCCGCCTTCATTTTTACCTCATCACCCCAGCTGATAGGATTGCCAAACTCGCCATTCTTCTGAAGTTCACGATTTCTCCAGATATTACTTCCCTGTGTATATAATAAGGTGGCTTTTCCGCGGAGTGCATTCTCCATCGCCTCCTTGATGGTGGTGTACTTGTCAGGAGCCTGTGCCACACTCCATGTACCGGCAATGTTGTTACGGGTATCGGCAAGTGGACCAATCAGAGCAATCTTTCCCTCTTTCTTCAAAGGCAGAAGATTTCCTTCGTTCTTCAGTAGTACGAAAGTTTCAGCAGCTATATCACGAGCCACCTTCCTGTTTTCCTGGGTGTAGATTTCACTCTTGCTTCTCTTGGCGTTGCAATAACGGTAAGGGTCGCTGAATAATCCCAACTTATATTTTGCTTCCAGAATACGACGGCAGGCAATGTTGATATCCTCCACGCTCACCTTGCCTTCCTCAACGCTTTGTGACAGATGCTTCACAAAGGCACCGGAACACATATCCATGTCTGTACCTGCTTTCAGAGCCTGTTCAGAAGCTTCTTTCAGCTGACTGGCTGTGCCATGTTTCAACATCTCCTTGATGGATTCATAGTCAGTGACAAGAAGACCCTTGAATCCCCATTGCTTTCTCAAAACATCAGTCATCATCCATTTGTTGGCAGTAGCCGGAATGTAATCAATGAGATTGAATGAAGACATCACGCTTCCTACACCTGCCTTAACCACAGCTTCATAAGGTGGCAAGTACTGGTTCATCATACGTATCTTACTCATATCCACTGTATTATACTCCTTACCGCTTTCCACGGCTCCATAGAGAGCAAAATGCTTGAGACATGCCATGATACGGTTGGTTCTCAAAATTTCGTCGGTGCGCATATCCACCCCTTGATAACCTTGGGTAAGCGCAGCACCCATCACACCGCTCAGATATGGATCTTCACCATTTCCCTCGGCAATGCGTCCCCAACGGGCATCAAGAGCCACATCCACCATCGGAGAAAACGTCCAGTTGATACCGTCAGCACTCGCTTCCTTTGCAGAAACTTCTCCCACCTTCTTCATCGCCTCTGTATCCCAGGAGCAGGAAAGGGCTAGTGGAATCGGAAACATGGTCTCATAACCATGGATTACGTCCATGCCCACAAGCAATGGGATGCCCAGACGACTGTTCTTGATGGCAATGTCTTGCAGAGCCTTGATTTTGTCAAGCCCCTAGATATTGAACACACCACCCATGTTACCCTGAGCGATGTCACTACCCACCTGCGAACTTTGAACACTTCCTGTGGTGATGTTACCAGCCACCATCAGATTGAGCTGACCAATCTTTTCCTGAAGGGTCATCTTTGCCATCAGTTGGTCAACAAACTGTGACATGGGCAAAATCTTGCCATTTCTTGTGGCAGATGATTGCTTCTTGCCTTTCTTGACAGAAGTCTTTGCCTTCTCTTGTCCCTTGTTGGCAGCCGTGGTGGTAATCGGTACCATGAACGAACTTGCCAATAGGACTGTAAGTGATAAAATTGTTGTTTTCATTGTTGTCTATTCATTTTTGATTGCATTTTGGTACAAAGTTACTAAAAAATACAGAAACAAAAATAGAATATGTGTTAAATTTCGGATATTTTGTTGACTGTGATTTTTGAACTACCCACAAGCTAAAGAACATAGCGCTTACCTGTCAATATTTTATTAACATTTTGCTGAACATTTCCAGAAAACAGCAAGAAAAAAGCCCCGATACGTCTCGTACCAGGGCTTCGAGCTCTTTAACAATGTATATGAAACAATCATCTTTACTAGAAAGAGATTGCTCTAAAATCCTCTTTAATCTTGCCGACACAAGCTGACAGGCGTTGATAGTTTTTCTCTCCGGCTTTCTTCACACCGCTGATATATTGTCGCATGAGCGATGGGTTGATGCCAGCACGGCGGGCAATATCAGACGCATTGAGATATGAAAAGTAATTGAAGAATGATTGAATATCATACTTGTAGATAAAATCTACTTCCGGCAAATCATCTTCAAACTCCCTAGCCTCCTCGTAGCAATCAAGCAAATCCTGCTTTGCCTCCTCTACAGTACGTCCCACTGAGTTGAAATGCCCCTTGTTTATCGCATCTTCTGTATGACACCAATACGAGCCATCAGATGCTTGTTCTACTGTAACTAAAACCTTTCTTTTCTCCATACATTTATATTTTTAGGAAAAGAGCTCCACAAATAAATCCACACATGGCTCATAGATTGGCAGGGGCTATTCCCCTGCCAAATTTTTAAGCACTTTTATAGCAGTCCCTTTGGCCACCTCCTTGCAGTGCCTAGGCACATAATCGTAAGCGCCAGTCTTGGGATTGATCCATTTGTCGTGCTTTGAACCATGTTGAGACAGGATGCATCCCGCATCTCTCAGTCTCTTCAGTAATTCTGATTGTTTCATTATTTGTAAGAGCTCTTTGTCATTTCGACCCTGCAAAGGTAACAAAAAAGCAACTAACCACCAAATATACAGGTAGCTTTTTCGTTACGTTAACTAAGATTTAACATTTTGCCTACATAATTAATATTCAAAGAAACAAAAAATGACTCATAGTATAGGCATGCTCTCACACCAAAAGAGGCGAGAGCATACCAAATTTCTGAAATAAAAGAACTTAAAACACCACATTTCACTTCAATGCCTTGCAAACGTCATTTCACTCTGGTTGTCCAGATACTCTTGCAAGAACTTAAATGGAAAAGGATATGTCATCAACTCATCCCATTGCCCCAAGCCCACAGTAAGTATATTTTTCAACTCTAAGACTAGATTCTTTAGAATACAAGAGCGTAGGCTATCAGAAATACCATATTTCATGTACCGCATGGGCAAAATATTTCCTCATATATGTTTTTGATCACCAGCTGTAGTTGGCCCGTAGTCTGCCTCCATTCATGGTGTTGGCAGGTTCATCAGTACTTGGCTGAGCGTAAGTACGTCCATCTCATCCTGTATCAGATACTCGTACAATATTTGCTCCAGTGATTGATTTCTCGCTCTGAGCAACATCTGCCCCTCCTCCGTTAACTCCAGTATCTCCATCAGAAAGTCTTCCATCTTCTCCTGGCTAGGTTTCTCATTGATACTCCAAGTTATTCTGGGTTTTTGATCTGAAAGATAAGTCATCCAGTTCAGGCACTCGCTTACCTTCTGATTTGCTTTCTCCTCGTTCTCGTGCTCGTACTCCCTCTTCATGAGAGTCAGAAGTGCCATGTTGATCAGGTTCTGCGTTAAATTTTCCTCTGCCTTCCCCGAAGGAAGAATCCATCCGTGCACTATGTAGTATACCATCTTCAATTCGCTTAAAAAGTTTACCATAATTTTATATTCTTGGCTCAAGCCTTAACTTTCACTAGAGGAAAGACATACCAATTCCTTCGACAAATCCGTAAAGCAATTGTCTCCATCCCAGTTTAACTTAATATTACCGGTAAGACGGAGCAATGCAGCCAAAGGAAAATCTTCATGAGCCGACCATGCAGCATAGTAACCAAAGATACCAAATGCATTCAGCACCCGAAAGCCCTCCGAGACAATAGCCTCCTTGAAATCTTCATAAGGAACTGTCTCATGCCATTCTTGAAGAACGTTTTTTTCATCGTCCCTCTGCTGTATATCCATGATGACCATATCATTTTTTAATAATTTCAGCCCCAGATGCATCTCACCCGGCTCTTCATCCCATGTGGTTTCCGTCTCTTCGATACAGTCTTCTGTTTCAAAGCCTTGTTTTTTAGCAGTGAAAAAATCAAGGCATGCTTCAATCAAGGAGGCCAAAGGATTAGGCCCCCCATAACCTGCATCACACTTGATCAGCTTATCACCAATCAACAACTCAATGGCACAACAACCATATATGATATACTGAACATGTACTTTAAACTGCCCCATACTACATTTTTCTTAAAATTACAATATTATTTCCTCTATCTTCCCATCAGCATCTTCCAGAAACTGATAGGCAGATACACATTCTCCAAATAAGCAGCATCCTTGAACATAGGAGCCATCTCTTCCGGAGTATATCCAGCAATACCGCAACCCACAGGAGTTACCAGAAACTTCAGTTCCTGATGCTCCCTGGCATATTGCGTAAATCTCATGACGGCAAGCTTCGTACTATGCTCACCCTCCATCGTGGGAATAGAGTAAGACTGACCCTGCAAACCCTCACCATTTCCCCATTCTGCACCAAACTCATTGTAAGCCACACGAGCTGCACCTGCATGATGCATACCTAGCGCATTGCTGCCAAACACAAAGATTTCGTTTGGTGCCAAGCTGTAAATAACAGACGGGATGATACGGTTAGGTAATGTCCCTGTATTCCCTCCTGTCATCCAATAACGCTCTTCATCTGTATAAATGTTCTTTCTTTTCATCCTACTTGAATATTTCGTTTATATACAGGATGCAAAAGTAGAAAGCCATTATGCAATCTATCTGCACTGTCTGAAAAAAGATCGCCTCCAAATGCAAAAATACAATTTTTTTTTGAATAACATCAAAAAACATCAATTATTTTTCATTATATGGTGGAAAACCATGCTCAAGCAGGAAGGCATATGTTTCAGGGTCATTTCGAATAGCAGCACCACCTCTTTTGTGAAATTTCATCAAGATGCCGTAGTAGGGAGTATCCTTACGAGTAGGCAAATAGCCACGTTCAATGACAAACTTCTTTAGAGCCTCATTTCCCTTACATATAGGTTCGTTGTCTTCTAAACCTATCATTTTTCTCAACTCAGCCTTCATACCTTCCGATGTTTCTGGACGGTTCATGTGATTTCTAATCCAAATATAATCCAGATCACTGGCTATACCGGAACCACGCTGGATGATTCCTTCCTGCTCCACACGTTTCTTGATTTTCTCAAAACGAACCTGTACTGCCTTCATAGGAGTAACATACATCTGTAAAATCCGCTGGAATCTGTCAAGATGTGCCTGTGTCAAACTCTTGTTCTTCTTCTTCTTGCCCTTCAAGAATTTCTGAAACTCCTGATAAATTCCATTCACATATGAATCTTCCTTCAGTGTTGGTAACTTACCATTGTTCTTTTTAATAGCTTCTTCAAGGATAACAAGACGTTCATCTAAACCTGTACGCTTAACAGGTACCTTTGAATAACCATGTGCCACCAACCAATTCATACGATGAGGATATTTACGCTGATTCATCGGAAAACGCTGTTTTTCAATGAATCTAACAGCCTTTAAATCCTCAGAAGGATAAGGAAGGCGACCATTTTTATCATAAAATTCTGTCAACAGTGGCAAAAAATGCTCATACCAAATGTCATCCTTCAGTTCTGCAACATCATCAAACCTGCATATTTCTTCATAAAACTCACGAAAATCTCTACATTCGTCAATTACCTGAAAAGGAAAAGGTTCCAATTCATCCTTTGAAGATTTTCCATTATTACCATTACTACCTCCACTGAAACTATAAGTTTTTTTGTAGTCGAGCAACATGGTATCCATATTGTTAACCAAATCCAGAACAACAGGACGCTTCAAAATGTTCTCTGCCGTAAGACAACGACCAATTTGTTGCTCAATGATAAGACGGGATATGGTTGAACGGAGCATGATAATCCCATCCACATGTGGCACATGAATTCCTTCATTAAGCATATTCACTGAAATGGCAACCTTTAACCCGTCATAATTGTCCAATTCGAAATCCGCCATTTCTTTGGAGAGGTATTTCTCCTGATAATCAATCCTATAGAAACGTATACGCTTGAAACCAGCAGAAGATAACCAGTCCCCAAGAAGTTGTCTGGCTTTGGCAGCTTTTGCTACCTTAGAACAAAAGACAATAATTCTCTTGATATCGGAACCGAAATATTTTTTGATGATAGGAGGTACTCCATGTGACTCAGACCAACTGCGTGAAATTCCTGCAAGACGATGCAAATAGGTCTTCTTCTCTCCATCTTCCATATACTTGGAAGTTCTAATAGCCCCTTTTGCCTTCTCTATAGTTTCCTCAGCAGAATATAATGAAGAAACATAGATGGGTGAAGGAAGAATCTTCAAATCCAAAGCACGACCAAGACTCAAATGGCTGATGATGTTGCCGTCAAAAAGTTCTTCAGCCATATCCCGTTCATGATCCAAATATCTGATATGGGTGGCACTCGTACCTAAAATCTTTGCCAAAGGATTTGATTCAATTATCCTTTTAACACCATTTCCCCATTCCGGTGCACCGGCACGATGAAACTCATCAAGGACTATCAGATCATAACCAGTGGGTGCATCTTCATAATATATAGAGCTTGCATAGGTACGGAATTCGACAGTATCATTACACACCTTTTGGGTCTCATTCAGTACAAAATTATTGGGAGCCATGACCAGTACCTTTGAAAAATGGGAAGCTATAGCTGCTATACAGTAGCTCTTGCCTGTACCAGTGGCATGTACAATGGCTGCACGTTGGTGATTTTCAAAATGATCCATCACCTTTTCATAAGCTTTTCTGTTGTGAGGAAGCAAATGAAGTTCATTCAGTTCGGTTGTTGTTGACATGTTCTATTCTTAAGTTTGTTCAATCAAATTAAAGGACTGCTGCATAGATCGAGTGACACTAAGCAAGGTTCACTCCAAACTGTCAAGAACGGAACGAAGGATGCAGGGTATTACAGGATGTTTGTAACCTTCCTAATCGTTATACAAGGTACAAAAGTAACAAAAAATAATGAAACCGCCAAGAAAACGTGTAAAAAAACGAAAATATTTCTTGCTATGCACAATGTCTAAAACTCAACATTGAATATTTTTTAATGTGAAATGAGAATCCATTAATCAAAAAATCCCCATAAAAATCTTATCAAACAGCAAAAAATGCATCAGTAAATAGATTCTAATTAAAAAGTGTACCACTCCTAATAATTCAAAAGTATACCACCTAAGCATAGGGCGAGGAACATTTGACATAGTCTTCACATCCAACAAAATGGCAAAAGAATGCAGAATGGAAAATAGCTGACAGGAAAGTTTTCACCATCCTGCCAGCCAATAAAGAAAAACACCAGAAATACTACATTTCACTCCAATGCTTTGAAAACGTCATTTCACTCTGGTTGTCCAGATACTCTTGCAAGAACTTGAATGGAAAAGGATATGTCATCAGCTCATCCCATTGCCCCAAGCCTACAGTAAGCATATTCTTCAACTCTTGAATATCATCCCAAACACGCTCTGGATGAGACTTTTTCAAAATGCAGATACGCCTTACATGGGGAACCCTCTCTATCTTGAAGCTCTTACCGGTCGCAAAGTTATCGGCATTATAACCAGATATGTAAGAGTAGGATTCCAACTTCTCTCCGCCAAGACATTCCTCTTTCCATATATGAAATCCCATCAGACCACGCAAGAATTTATGGTTAGTTCCGGCCCCCTTTCTCTTGAACATGTAAAGAGAATCACACTCCGGGTCAGTACCTTCAATAATCTTGCCATAGGTCTCATCTATCAGTCTGGCATCCAAGATAGGAATCTCATCCGTGTTCAATATCAGATAGGCATTGCCATCCTTCTCCATCACATGATAATCACGACCTCCTTTCATCTTGTGAAGAACGGGCAAACCCATGTCACTGGAGACAAACGTATCATAACACTCACCCGATTTATCATCATAACCATAAGAAAGAAGCTCAATGCCACCGCCTTCATACAAATCCATGGATGCTCCATATACTATACCCTTTTTTTGTTTAAAAAGCCAGAACTTCCAATCACCTGCGATCGCAGCCAATTCAGACGGCATCCTACCCTTGACTATACTATCCTTGACCAGCAGTTCCATCAGGATTCTCGTAGCCTTGGCCTTTGGTACATCATCCTCCTTACCTCCACCATGATGAATCATGTGCTGGAAGGCTATACCACTCTCATACATACGCTTCACAGACTGCGAATAATGAGTGTCATCACCTATCGGCTCACATAGCTTTAACAGCATATCCACCTGAGACCCTCTCTTGACCACATTCGCAACATCCCCAATGGCTTCCTTTACACCCGCCTTGAATTGAGCAACCTGCTTTTTGGAATCATCCGTGCCAAAAGGATCCTCTACCATGATGGTTTTCCCCTGGAAGTAATCTTTCAGCAAGGTCAACATATCACCTTTTGGATGACTTTCAAAATAATCCTGTATAATATGATCACTGAAATCAACAGACAGCATACCATCAAAGAGCTGATTCACATTCTCAATAACCTGGCAGATGACAAACAAGCGGCTGTGATTGTACTTGTCCTTGTTCCAGGGCCAATACGGAACAGTGTTGTGCGAAGAGGAGAAACGCTTCTTCTTGATGTAAAGCTGGTCCAGATGATAATCCCCTTCATTCAGCTGTTTGAGAACAACAGGCTTCAGGTATTCTCCAAGCCATAACCCACCATCCATTTCCTGACCAACCTGGAAAACACAGTTCCAATGCTCCTTCAACTGCTTGAAATCCCTAGGATGCGAGAACGAAGCAGTACTCGCTACCAGATTCATATACTTGTTCACCTCCAACTTTAGGCAAACCAGTTCTTTCCGGGTCTTGGATATGCAAAAGTTCTGGTCATCGCAAACCAGCAACATGCCATTGTTGTACATCATGCCACCCTTACCCTTCTTACCAAGGGCATTGATGGCAAGAGACACAACAATACGCTGCTGCAGGAACTCATCATAGCCATGCAAGTCGTCCTCCTTGCAAGCCACATCCTTCTGACGTTTCAGGCTTTCCGTCACTTTCTTCTCATCGCCCTTCTTCACCAGCACGAAAAATCGCGTATAGCCGTCTCTGGTGCTAAAAGTCTCAAACTTGGCATATATGCCCACCACCGATAAAGATGGAGTATCAGAGAGTTGTTCGTAAGAAAGGTTCTTGCGCTCCCGATCTCTCGTTTCCATCTTGTAAGATACAATGGCATACTTGGCAAAGAATGCCTCCTTATCCCATGTAACCACAAGCCTGTTGGTTGTCACAGGCAACTTCAATATCTCTTCTCTAGAAATATGCTCTATCTTTTTTGCCATATAACTACTTATTAAAAAATTAATTTTCAATTAAACCTTTAATTCGCATGATAGCATCATGCTGGACATGTCCATCCTCATCAATCACTCCGCAGATCTCATACCTGTCCATCGACTCAAATGGCATTCTGAGCATGTTCACTGTATAAAGCGGACACCCCAGACGCTTCACCTTCTCCTGACGCTTCTCAGCAGTAGGCATGTCACCATCCCTGTCCAAATGCTCTATGGACGGATTCATGTTCTTCACATCAAATGCTACCTTGTAGGAACCATCCGGATTGAGAACCACAAAATCAGCCAACTCATAATCCCGGTCCTCCAAATGTGCAAACAGCTCTTCACTGCAATCCACATAACGAAGAACAAGCGCCTTGAACGCTTCTTCACCTATCTCGCCCGCATAATCAGCCATCAGAATCTCCGGGTGTAGGATCAGTCCATCCGAACTCCAGCCGGTAGCATAGCCATTCCGCTCAAAATGCTCACGAATAACCGGATTCTTCATCAACACATCCAATCTGACAGATGAAGGAGACACCGGATGCTGACAGAAAGAACCATCCTCATCCCTTTCCCAATGACCATAACACTTCCTCAGGAAAGGAACCATCATGGCCTGTTCATCAAGATCCTCCAAGGAAGCCACTACAGGATGGCGGATAATCACATGCTTGTAGCATTGATTCATTATCTGAGCCTGCTTGACGAGATAAGGAATCGATGAATCTTCACTCTCATCCTCTAAATCCTCATATTCCACCTGATAAGGATGAGGAGTGAAGAGTAGAGCATTTTCCCTCATTCTACGTAACTTGCACTGAGCTGCCCGAGCATCATTATGCAGCTTGACCTCTTCAGCAGAAGCCTGACTGTCAAGATTGTCCTCTGTATGCCCCTGAATATAACTGCTCAAAGCCTTGAATTCCTTGGTGTGTGACTTCTCTCCAAATTCCCCCATAAAGAATTCTTCCATCCCCTCGTCATAGAGAATGTAGGTAGAAAGCGGCTTGTTCCTGGTCCTGCATATTCTTCCCACAGCCTGCTCAATCATCGTCTGCGCCCAGGCAGCCTTGTCCATGGCCACAGCATCCTCCTTGAAACGGATAGACTTCTTGGAAATCGCCTCTTCCAGCCAGTGGGCCACCTGCTCCTTAGTCAACCAACTTCTCTCATGGAGCATCATGAGAGACATCATAATCCGGTAAAGACCTGCATCAAAAGCCTGCTCCTGCCTATCATCGTAGAAAGAGAGATAAGCGGTAGGACTCTGCAGATACACAGCATCCCAGTCCTTCTTCAGCAGACTCTCATCCTCCTGCCAGTTGTCACCCTTCTCACATTCAATCCCTACCGGTATCTGATATTGCAGATTGGCACCCGCCTTGAAACTGCCATAAGCCGTCACCAACATGATCTTGGCAATGCTGCCATCACCCAATCTCTTCAATACCTTGTCTTCCACTTCCTTTAAGCTGTTTGACATGAACAGATGCTCATTCTTCCAATCAGGCAAACCTTCCTCAAAAACATCCTCACAATCATCCTCCTGATGATTCTCTTTTTTCATCTTCTGCTTGTAGGAGCCATCAATCAGACAAGCGATAACGTTCATCTGCTTCTCGTAGGTTTGAGCAGCTCTATTCTGGAAAAAGAGCATACTGTGAATGTCGTCATGCCCGTGGAACCAGTGATAAGCCTCGATGAACTGAAAGATACGATAGAACACAAAAACTGCTTCATCAGCATTGGAAGCATGACGGAAGATTTCTCTTCTGGTCAGCTTGAACCATCGGTCAACCAGTCCTTCCTCAACTGCATCCTCACAGAACATCTGCTTATATTTCTCAGGTAGGGTCATGTGTTCCTTGCGGCTGTCCTTGAACGTATAATGCTCGAGTGGCACGACCTCCACACGATGACGGCTAGGATAAGTAGCTTCAATCAGCTCCTCGAACTTCCTGCTATCATCTCTTCCCAACATATGAACCTTGCTGCCCAATGCCGACTTCAGATACTCTATATCAAAGTTGCTGATGACCGATTCACTTGAAGCCGTGGCAGAACAAAGTACTACAGCCACCTTGTCAGATGCCACCAGGTCATACAGCATCTTCTCCGGTGTAGAGTTAATCTCCCTACAAGAGAGCCTGATGCGATGAAGACTGTCTCTTTCATCAAGCTCCTCCTGATATAACCTGCACCCATGCATATAGAAAGAATCGTCCTGAACCTTATATTTCTTGCCATCCACCTTGATGGTCAGATTCTTGCGGTTGGTGTAATAATCCAGGAGCTGCTGCTCAAAGAACTTCTCAGAAACCACCTCAAAACGAGCCAAGAGCGTATGAATTTCACCTTCCACCGTAGGCCAACCCAAATACTGTTCCTTGTCATCGGTCTCATTCCGGAAGGCTTCCTGTCTCTTCAGAAAAGCCTCCCTGACACAGCCACAGAGATACTTCTTCACAGCCACGGTATTGCTTTCCGAGAGCTTCAGGAACTTATCCAATGGCACCACCAAGTCATACTTCCCTGATAGTTCTTCCTCATTCTCAGCATGTGCCAAAATGAAATTCTTCTCACCAGCCCGATAGCAAATGAAGGAACGAGAATGTTCCTCACCAGCACAAATCTCCAACTGAAAGGTAGGCCCGGCAAAGAACACACCACGGCGATAACTGCTGTAATCCTCCGTACCCGCCAAGAAAATGTTCTTGTAAGGCAGCATATCCCCCATCTTACGCTCCCAATTCTCCTGGCATACTTTCTGAGCCTTCTCCAAACTCTCCTTCAAAAGAGTCCCGTCATATCTGTCAGTAACGGTAGCCCTGGCCGACAATAAGCCCAAATACTGCAAATAGCCATGATATCCCTTACCATACTTGTTGAAGCCGGCTGACTTTCGGCAGGCCTGGGTAATGATGACATCACGCATGGCTACTGCTGCCTGGTCTGACTCATCAAACAGAATCAGCGTCTTCCTGTCACAGAAATCCTTGATACTGACACTTTCATACAAAATCGGATCGATACCAAGCATCGCCTTATGTACGGTCATCAATAATACCTTCCTGCTGCCATAACTCACCTGCGGATAAACTTTCTCCAAGGAAGGGAAACGGCTCAATAGGGTCCTCACTCCCACCTTCTTCAGCTGCCTGGTAGAAAGCAAATGCTTCTTGTAGTTGGCAAAGAAATCCCTGACGGCATATCTCAACCTGCCCTCCTCTGCCTGTATCTGTTCCAACAGAGAAGTATTCTCAGAATCATCTTTCAGTATGCCCACCAAAGCCTCCATGGAGCGAACCAACTTCCCCACCTGAGACCACCTGTTTTCCAACACTGCAACAGAAACCTTCTTCTTGCGCTGCTGCTCAATCTGAAACCCCATTTCATCGAGCAATTCCTGAAGACTTCCAGTCCTTACAGCCTTCAGAATAACCTCTGTGTTGTTCTCTATCACAAGCTTCTCACCCAGCTTAAGACCGCCAGGCTGATCAATAAACTTCTCAATCTCGCGATTCATACCCTCAATCAGTTTGTTCTGAACACACAGAATGACGATGCGTTCAAAATGCTTGGGATAATACTCACAAGTGAGCTTGCCTATGGTATATGACTTGCCACCACCAGTAGCCAAGTCACAGATGTAAAGCCCAGGATGAACATACTGCTTGAATATCTCCTCCACATGGGCACTTAATTCAGTTTTTGAATCTATCATAATTACAATCGTTATATTAAAAAGTTGGATGCAAAATTACGAGCTACCTGTGCAGTGTATCTGCACAGAAACAAAAAAGACACAAAAAAAGAAGCAACACGTATAAAACACCCACAAGTCTCTAGCTCGTAGGTAGTTCAAAAAAATACATTAACCGGATGGCTGCGACCGATGAGGGAGCAGCCAGAAAAAAACAAAAAAGTCATCCACCATGCAGATGGATGACCCTTTTTAGAATAAGATATAAACAATGCTCTTACTTTTCCTGCAACAAAAAACAGACGATGCATGAAACCTGGCATGCCCAACACCTGATAATCAACTTAATCATCGCCAACATCAAATGTTACGCTTTCCTTTTCACCAGTACCTTCCAAGATACCTTTGTCATATTGGTCTCTTGCCATTTTCTCAGCCTCTGTCTCGTCAGCGGCTTCAACACTTACTTGAAAAACTATTTTTTCAACGATTTCAACTTGATATGTTTTCATATTCTTCTCCTTTAGTTAATCTTATCCGGTAGCCTTTCAACTACCGGACAAGAACGTTAAACATAATACTACTTGGTCCCGACAATCATTTGCTTGACCTCCTCATAACTTTCCTTCGTTATGAATTTGCGCCCCTCAACGCTATGCTTTGTTGTGTGTATGAGGGTAATCACACAAACCTCACTGCCGTCCAGATAATCTTTAGATGGCTCTACGCAAGCTATTTCCTCGGTATTAATCAACACCTTCGTTCCTGCTGTCACTTCAATGAATCTGCTCATAACTTAATCCTTTCTAAATTAATTACTTACTCGCCCAAACTACCTTACCTTTCGGTGTACGCAATTGGAACATTAAACCTTGATTATCATCTGCAATTTCCTGCAGAATGATTTCCGCTTTCCTCTGTTCTGAAAGATAGAAACATGTAGCCTGAATGATGTTCCCAACTCTCACTCCACCTCTCGACAAGTCCGTGGCACCAAAATTGCTTTCGTGCGGAAACTTAGAATACAATATTAAATCCATAAATCAGTATTTCCAATCAATATACATTCACATGGGTGGTTGCAAGTGGCTTGTCTGTAAATCCAAGCTCTTTGCAATACACGTTCACATTCACTCTAGAGCCAGTTCCGAAGTGACGTCTCAGATTCCCGCTCTCCAAATCACGACTAATCTTCCGGTTAATCGCCTGCTTCAATCCTCTCTCTGTAGAGAAAGTAATACTGCTGTGAAAGTCAAGGATAGTCCATGATTCACCATTGCAGTCATAATAAAGATTTGCATTCATACTCCAATAACAATTAAAGGGTTCAACTTGAAAATTATTCTGGATTCAAGGATTCATTGCCTTTTTAAGGTTTTGAAGTTCCTTTCGATCCGATATTTTTTTTATTCATTCCGTCATCTCGTCATCATATAGCCTTTTTACGTGCATAAAGAGATGGCGGTTCCCAAGAGTCAGAACACCCAACAATTCGGTAGAAAGTTTTTTGGAATACCCAAATGTGCAACATTTGCGGAAGGCTTTCCTAAAAAAGTTTTAGCCGAATAAGGCATGGCCTGGTGTTTGGTATCTGACAGAACCGCCATACCTTTGCAAAGTAAAAAGCCAGGTGATAGGGAGACGACAACCACTTTCATAAAAATAGAGGTCGAAACAGGGAACTGAAATGAAATGATAGATATAAGAAACATTTCAGATATAACAGGAAAGACCATCTTCCCTGCACCGGGAAAATACAAGATCAAGTAGCCTTATCCCCAAAAGACCATAAGAAAGTTCAGTTTCATGGTTGCAGTTGCGGTAGGTTTTATCTTTCTTATTACCAGGAAGATAGATAAAGTTTCTGCCGCAACCAAGCTCCAAAAGGATTTTTGCCATTCTATAAGAATTGGTTGCGTTAAGGTTACACTTTAACCCTTTCATTTACAGAGCTTTTCATGAAACCGCAACCGAAACCTTGAAACCCATAGATAATCGTTGTATTTAAAATCGCAAAAAAAGAAATGACCCGTTTAAAACAAGCCATTTCTTTCCAATGAGATGCCAGCAAAAAAGCAGCACCCAAGTATCCTAGACAGCCCAACAGCTATCTGTTCTTCAAACAAACTTTCCTGAGAGTCTTTTTCTTCCTCTTGATCTGATGATTCCTGTCAATGAGAAAAGAACTCTCGCAAGCCTCAATAAGCTTCAAAAACCTGCTATAGCCATAGGATTTAGCCTTGAAGTCAGGTCTTTTTTCATGAAGCCTGCTAGCCACACACCCAAGCTCTGCCCAACCATCATTCTCAGCAACCTCCTTCACCACCTGCCTTAACAAAGCGAGCAGCTTCTTGCTGATACCGGCAGAATATTGCCCAGTATCCCTACTCAAAGGATCAGACTTCAGGGAACTACCAGAAGGCTCCGATACTTTCATGCTGTCCTCCTTACTATCCTCCATACCTTCCTCAACAATCTTACCCTCTCCGCCCAAGAAAGAGAAAGAATCAGAGGAAGCAGTGGAAGAAACCACAAAATTGGCAGCACAAGAACTCACGCTATACGACGTTTCCGAAAACGATGGAACAAACGAAGCCTGAGAAGAAGACTTTTCCAAAAAATCGGAACTTCCAGAAACTGTAGAAGAAGGATCCCCACTCTCCTCAATGAAGACATAATCATTGCAGGCCAAGACAAAACTCTCAAGCGCCTTCTTCTCTCCCATGCCAATCACTATCTTTCCGGATTCCCTGATGCGCATGACAAGCCTTGTGAAATCACTGTCACTAGAAACAATGTAAAACACATCAATATCGCTCTGATACAGCAAATCCATCGCATCAATGACCAGGGCAAAGTCAGATGAGTTCTTGCCGGAAGAAAACGAGTATTGCTGAATAGGCATCAAGGCATACTTCCGAAGCACAGCCTTCCATGCAGAAAGATTAGGCTTGGTCCAGTCTGCATAGATACGCTTGACTGTAATCAGGCCATCCAAAGTTTCCTTAACACTCGCCATCACCTGCCCTATAAACTGATGAGAAATGTTCTCAGCATCTATCAACAATGCTATCTTGCGTTCTCTAACCATATCTCAATTCTTAAAGTTCATCAAGCCACTTCTTACCACGAGGAGTATTGATCCAGATGAGCAATCCCACAGCAATCGCAAGACAGAGGGAGAAGAAAAACGTAAAGTAGTCCGTTGCAGCATCCACTCCCTTGTCTGTGATGCGGATTACAATATCAAGAATGATCATGCAACCAAGCTTTCTGCCCGTAACTCAGATGATCCCAGTTGGTCTTAGCCTTCCTTCTCTTGCCACCCTTCATAGAATTCGTTGTTCCCTTGCCTAGCAAACCAAACAACAGTAACATGAATAAAATCTCCATAATCCCACTATTTACTTGATTACACTAAAAGTCCCCACTGGAATCTCCTGGGCAGAAGCCACGGACATATAGACGATACCATACTCACCAGGCTCCAATTCTGACGCAGGAATATCAAGCAGATAACTCTGGCTGCCATACTTGTGTCCAGAAAAGGCCAGAAAGCCCTTTTTCTTCGCATCAGAGCCACCAAGCAACGATGGCTTGAAAGTCATCCACTGGATTCTTCTGTCCTTCTTAGAGGCCTTAAAACGAACGATACGATAAATACCCATAGGATCCACCTCGTTCTTTTCAGCCTTGATGAGCAGACGAAGACCCTTGCTGACATCCTTCACGGCATAGGAAGAACGTCCACCAGCAAAGGCAATATCCATACCCTCAACTCCAGCCAAGGTGTTCACTGCATCAGCAGCCATACCCACACCAGCAGCCGTACCCATCACTCTCACGCCTGTCTCCAATCCAGACAAGCTACCGGTACTGGCACCTACCAGACCACCAGCAAAACCCAAATCACTCACAGCACCTGCTATCTTGGAGAACTTCGAGAACTTGCTCTGGTGCTTCTCTACCTTACCACTCTCCTTAGGCAGGACATCATAGGTTGAATCACTCGTAAGCACACAATAGCTGTTGATAAACTCTGGTTCTGGAGCTACTACCCTCTGTGCATGCGCATTGTTAAGTAAAGCACACGCAGCCATCAAAAACAAAATCTTCTTCATTGTTTTGAAATTTAAATCGTTATTATTATCATTCAGACGCACATAGCCAATGGGTAGGAGCTCCAACTGCTAGTATACATAAAGGCCAAAACACAGTTATCCCAAAGAGCCATGATTGTCGAGAGCTGTTCTGCATCTCGGCGGCAAAGGTATGAAATTTCCCAATAAGTTCCAAACAAAAATCACACTTTTTTCCGAAGCAAAAATATTGGGAAAAAACGAATTATTTACAAATTAATCACCACCCCAAAAAATGAAATGACTCAGAGAATACGCACGCGCGTACGCGAGAAGAATCCTTGACAAAGCGCCCAAAACTTTAACACTCACTAACATTCTAGGCAAAAAACTGCCATAATTACATGTATTTAGTAGCCGTTTAGATACTTTTAACCGATATTTCTTGGTTAATGATATTCATTTGCGTACCTTTGCACGTAAAAAGAGAAGAAATGAAACATTTCATAATAAACATCAATTGGAAAAATTCAGAATTTACAGGCTCCGTTTACCATGATTACGGAGTAGCTGTAGTGGAGAATTTGAGCTCTCCAGATTTCCATGAGTTCATAGAATTGGCAGAAGGAAGCATTGAAATCGTAGAACCATGCTTCCTGGACGCTAATGGTGACTATCCAAAATGGTATCAGAACAGAGAATATGACTTTAGCTACAACTTCCAGGATATCGCTACCCTCTTAAAAGCGTATAGCCTGTATGTACCCCTAGCAACACTCGGCAAGGCTACACATATTAATAAGGGACAACTCTCCCACTATGCCAACCGGCAGAAACAGCCACGTGACAAGCAGGGTGAGAACATCATTCAAAAGCTCCATGAAATAGGAACCAGACTTTGCAACATTACAATAGAACAAAAAGAGGAGTAGAACAAAGTCAACTTCTATTGAAAAAATATAAAGTAATACTATCATCATGCAAATTAGAGAAAAACAGAAACAATTGAGATGGCTGGTCTTGGACAGATGTTTAGCTGACCAAAGACATAAATACACCACCACGGATCTTTCCAAGAAAATAAATGAAGCCCTTTATGGATATACAGAAGTCCAGGTTAACCCTCGCTCGGTCTTAAGAGATATAGAGTATTTGAAAGAAAAATCAACTCATCATGCCCCTATAGAAGAATTCACTGATAAGAACGGTAAAAGGTACCACAGATACAACAAAAAGGACTACAGTATATACCATATCTCTCTTCCTATTGAAGATATAAACATCCTCTGTTCATCATTAAATTCACTCTACTTTGCCTTAAAGATGTTTCAGAAAGAAAACAGAACATTTGGCTGTGAGCTTCTCGAAGAGATTATCCCATACCTGGAAGAAAGACTGGGGATAAGAACAGAGAAGGAAGATACCTCTTTATCAGAGCAGATATTCGATCTTCAAGGATTAGAATACTTGGCAACCATAGCAAAATCCATCATCCTCCATGCACCTCTCGAGATTCACTACAAAACATTCAACGGACATGAGGTGAACGTAACGTGTCACCCCAATCAAGTCAGACTACATAATAAAATGTGGCTGATGATTGCAAAGACAGAACAATATGGCAAGCAAGGCTGCTATGCTCTAGATAGAATTATATCACTAGGGATCCCAGGGACTCCATTCATAATAAAAGATAGCAAGGTTCATATATAAAATAATTCAAGAATATAGACGGGCAGTAACAACAATGAATGTTAAAAGGATTCTAAAAGTAAAATTTTAAGTAAAAAGTTACAAGTTTCGTTTTAGATTGAGTAATCACGCTAAAATATGAAAATCATTACAAGCGGAACACAATCTAACAATACAAAGTAAATTGCAACAAAAACCTGAATAAGCAAATATTATAAGAAACACTAACAAGATAGAGAATGAAGACATTTCCAAAAAATGTGCAAGCAGAGAGTGTGTCATGGACAAATGACACACCCTCAAATATTTGATAGATCTGGAAAAGTATCTTATTTACTTTTTATCAAATTTAAGAGAACTGCTATAGATAGCATTATCATACCATCTTAACATAGACATCCCCCCATCAATCGAATAAAGATAAAGATTGTTACCATCAATCTCAAATACACCTTTGTATTGATCATATAGCTCCTCTTTTTCATAACAATCCAAAACATAAGTTCCTTGGTTGTCAAAATTATAAACTTTTTTCCTACTATAAGGTTCAATGGCAATCCAAGTTCCCTCAATATCTTCCTTGACAAAAGAAGACTTTATTTTTTCAGCAACGCATGCTACAGGAACATTTAATATTTGGCTCTTTCCTATTAATATACCATCAACAGAAACACTAATATATAAAGGCAATTTACCAGTGTCAAGCTTATCAAAAAGCCTTTTATCACCCACTGTCAATGCCAATACTCCAAAATCATTAGAAGTTGCATTTTGGGAGCCAGAGTAAACAACACCGCCTTTAGCATCAGTAATTTCCACCAATGCTCTTACTGTAATATTTGCTCGTGGCTCCCCTGTTGCAGAATTCAACAAAGACACTTGATAACCAATTTGCGCCTTTACTGCTATGACACAAAAACAAATTACGAATACTAAAAATATTTTTCTCATATTATTTTTTTATTAAATTCAACTTTTTATTATCATTATCACGTTTATATATTATCTTATTATTACCAATACTAAGAATAGACAAAACTATAGTCTCATCATTACCTAAATAGATTGTCACTTTTCCACTTTGTGGGTAATTAAGCAAATATATCATGCTCCCACTATATGTTGATGACTCGACGATTCCTTGCATTTCTTCCCCAAAAGTATAAGTAATATTCTCTTCTATATCAGTCCAAGAACCATAAAGAATATCTTGCTGGGAATCATCAAGATAGATATATGGTTCAATCTCATTTTTTTTAACATATACCGTATCTGGTATATTTACAGGCAAAAATGGACCTGCCGTATAAAGTGTTGTTCCATCATTTGCACTGCCACAAAAAGGAATACCCGAAATGCAAGACATATTACTATTGCTCATAGCAAACACAATAGGTTGCATTTGCACATCACTCGTCATCGAAGCATATTGAGCTTTCACAGTATGTCCTGCATAATGCACAATAGGGCGTGTTATAACTTCGTCTCTGTAATTTTTGAGATCAAATTTTGCCACAAATCCCTTTATTGAAGATATACTATCCACAGGTTCCACAAAACAACTATCAATAGTTTTCTCATCCATATCAAGTAACTCAAAACCAATATTTTTATTACCATGATTTAATGTTTCATTCTCTGTTTGAGTAGCAACTTCTACAGTATTTAATTTTCCCAAATTTACTTTAACAGCATTGGTCTTCATAAACTTAGGAAGTAAATCTATATTCTTGGTTAAATAATCGTGATTAACAGAAAAAATGCTTCTTTCATTTTCCTCATCTTCAAAAAGCTTTCTAGTATATATTGTACCTTCAATGTTTCTTCTCAAGCAAGTAGTAAGTGTTGCCTTACCATAAGCTTCAGGCTTATAACTATATGATAGTTCTCTCAAAAGCCCTAACCCGAATTCACTATGTAAAGCCGGTCCTACCTTCAGCTTCAAACGTGCTCCTGCATGTTCCTTTAAAATATCAAAACTTAATATACTAGAAACACCAGTATATAAGTCACCATTGCAAGTAACATCAAGTTTAGCAATATCGTTTGATTTGTCTCCACTCATTTTTCTTTGCAATACTATAGGTTCCTTCCCAAATGTTTTAATATATTCAAAATGTGTCTTATCCGAACGTAACATTTCTAATTTGCCGCATAACTCGGCATTCAATTCAAAGAATGTTCCAAAAGTAATATGCGGAACAAACACTCCTGCAAAAGTTCCTAAAGGAATCTTTATCATTCCCCATTCATCAGTAATACTAGCACCACGTGATATGGAAGCAGACAAAGACGAAGATAGGATACCTTCAAAATCACAAGACAAAGAATAAAAACCTCTCAATGGAGCGGCAACTACATTACCCACCAATTCATACTCGTAAGAGATACCTAAAGATGCAGAAAGGTCTTCATTTTCTATATTAAAATTCCGTTCAACAATATTATGCAAGGAAAATCCTTTCTTTACTTTTGACAATCTAGTTGTTGGAGCGTTACTTACTAATGTACCAGCATAAAATGCCTTGTCAAAAATATCTTTAAATTCGATAAGTTTTACAAAAACGACACTGCAATCTTTACTTTTTTCAATATTTTCAACCCTAGCTGCGAGTCCAAAAGGAAACAAATCATCAAGGTTTCCATAAAACAACTTTTCACCAATTTTGGGTAAAACAGAAAATGGCGTATCCTTTTTATAAATGATACGTTCTCCATCAAAACTTACAATCCAAAGACTATCTTCAACTCCCATTTGATGCACATCTTTCTTAAATTGCAATTCATTTCTACTCCCAAAAGCAACACTATCAATTTCACTAATAGGAACAACTAAAGTTGTATCAGGCGAATAGAAAACCTGTGAGACTACATTTTCTTGCAAAACACTATCCTTATCATATTTAGAAAAGCCAATACTATCAAGCTTATCTGTATAAAACAAGTTTATTGCTCCAGAAGACCTAAACACTAAAACCTGCTCAGAAAATGAATTTTGAGCAACTATGTGAAGTTCAAACACAGAACAAAGCACAAATAACAAAAAAATGATTTTCTTCATGGTCTCAATATTTTAACTGATTGATTTCCTATTTTCAACAATAAAACCTCTGAAGCAAACTGACTGATATCTATCACGTATTCATTGTTATTAGTCATTCTGCCTTCAAAAGGTATTTCAATTCCATTGACCTTGTACAACCTCACAGGTACATCAGAGTTGTTCACTTTCACATAAACTTTATTACCATCTGCTGATATATAATACGTATTGCTTTGATTGAGTATATTCTTTATAGAAGTTTCATCCGAATCAACGAAAAAGTATTTAACAATATTGCAAAATAGAAAGTTTTCATTTGCCACATTTACATATTCACCCTTAAATGTTATTGTAGGTAGTTTATCAATCATAAAACAAATTCTACTTCCATCAGTAAAATGAACTAACATACAATCGTTTGATGCTGCACGTATAGGCTGCATCAACAAAAGAAAGAAAAACAACAATAAATTATGTTTCATTTCATTCAATGTTATTTAGACCGCCAACTCCTTTAAGCGGATATTATTAATCAGATAGATCTATGTATAGAAAATGGCGTAGGAGTCATTACTTATTTCTTGTCTCTTACCATCAAAGGAATGCAAAAACTTATATAAATAATTTGTAGGCCTCTTTCCAATCTACATTATCTATCAAAAGCTCTATAATCCCATTATAGCAGAAGAGAAATACAGCAAACGCCTTTTTCTTAATACAGAATCGAGCAAAGAATTAGCTCAATCTATAGATAAGTGCAAAAGTAATAAAAAAAATCCAATCGCACAAATTTTTAGAAAAAAATATCAATTTTTCCTTAGATACTCCTACACAAGATACAATAACCTGTAAAAATATAAAGAAGAATATATGTATTATCAAGCAAGACCTCGGTATTCAATAGAAAAAGTCTGTCTGAAGGATGCATATTGAAATAGCTATTATTTAGTACTATCATCCATCATCAAATTTTTGATAAAAGTGCTATGCCTGAGTATTGGTATATTATATATATGTATACAAAGTTAACTGAAACTGTTAATAATATTTGAAGAAAATATATAAAATCCAAGTTTTTTTAGCCAAAACAGAAAAAAAACTTGTTTCTGTGCACATATCTCGCACAGAATTAGTATCTTTGCCAGTGATAATAATTTAAATGTTTAGCGTATGCCAACTAACAAGAATGCCCAACTCAGGTATCAAATATTAGATAGGTGCTTCAGTGATTTTAAGCACAAATATACGATCAAAGACCTCATAGATAAAGTGAACGATGCACTCTATGACTTGACGGGAACTGATATAAGTGTCCGGCAAATACGTGCTGACATTAAGTATATGCGCGATAGAGTAACCTTTGATGCACCTATAAAGGCCTATCCTATGGCTGTGGGCAAAGAACACTATTATAGATATGAAGACACAAACTTCACCATATATAATAATGAGATGTCCATTGAAGAGGTGAACAATCTGCGTTCAACCATTCAAATGCTCGGACGCTATAGAGGTACACCAGCTACAGTATGGCTTGAAGAGGTTATCTCCAATTTGGAATACCGCTTTGGCATAAAGGCTAATGCTGAAAATCTCATTTCCTTTGAACAAAATGATAAACTCCAAGGATTGGAACATCTCTCTGGCATCATTGATGCCACCGTCAACCACCAGCCTCTCAAACTTCAATATCGCACATTCAAAGGCCATGAGTTCGAGACAATATGCCATCCCTACTACGTGAAGCAATATAATAACAGATGGTTCCTACTCGGAAGAAACGAGAAATATGAAACAATTGGCAATTATGCATTAGACAGAATTGTGTCATTTAGAAATGTGGATATTCCATTCTGCAAAAATACTCAAATCAACTTTGACACCTATTTCAATGATGTCATCGGTGTAACAGTACCAAAGGCCGACATAGAAACCATCGTCCTCAGATTCTCAGAAAATCGCTTTCCTTATGTAGTCTCTAAACCTCTTCACCACTCACAAGTAGTCAATAAGGAACAAAGAACTGTAACTATCACGGTCAAACCCAATAACGAGCTGAACCAGCTGATATTCTCGTTTATTCCTGATGTGGAAGTTCTTGCTCCTTGTAGCCTTAGAGAAGCTATTAAGGATAAAATTGAAGAAAATCTCAAGAAATATTTATCTGTGCAGAATGACTGCACAGAACCTTAGTACCTTTGCACTCGTTAATTGATGTGTAACTTAATTTTTGATTGAAATGAGAAAGAATCTTGTAGTGAACAATGAGACAGCGTCTGTAATGAATCAGGTAATTGGTACCCTGAGAACAACAGGATTGTCTGGAGTTGAGATATCAACTTTAGTAGGCATTTTGCTATATATCAAAAAGCAGAAGGTACAGCTGGTTGATTCTTTTGAATATAATCAGCCTCTGTTTGAACTGCTGGATAGTGATGATGACTTGTATGGGGAAGCAGAGGGTGTGTTCATTAGAACCATCTCAAAGATAAACATCAAGTTCATCAATCAGGCCATGCAGATGATCTGTAGTACATTCTACACAGAAGGTGAATATCTGGATTGGTTTGACTTCTGCATCGAACAGACCATCTCAAATAAATATGAAGGGGAATTCTTTACCCCAAGAGCCTTCTGTGCACTTGCAAAGGCGTTCATTTCCCCTAAAACGAAATCCATTTTTGTTCCATACGGAGGAATGATGGAGTTTGGCACAGATATGGATAACTACGGGCATATAGATGCTGTGGAAATCAATCATGCGATATGGCTTCTGGGCAAAATTAGACTGGGACTGGCTAACAAGCTGGATTCTGTCGAATTAACAAATGACTCTAACACGTCATGGACAAACAAGCAGTATGATGCCATTGTCTCCTACCCTCCTCTTGCTATGAAAATTGAAATGCAGGATGAATATGCAGCAGCAAATGGCAATAAGAGAGAGCTGGCAGAACTGGTTGCAGCAAACCGTTTCCTGGAGACAACAACGGAAGATGGTACGGGTGTATGTTTCATGGGACCAAGCATACAATGGTCAAATGGCGAGCAAAAGAAATTCAGAATGTGGGCTATGGAAAAGCACATGATTGATACGGTTATCCTTTTGCCTAAAGGAATGCTCTCATATACCAGCATACCACTTGCCTGTGTCATTCTGAAAAAGCACCCTCAGCAGGAAAATGCCATCAGATTCATTGATGCTTCGAATATGTATGATAAGACCGACGACAACATTCTTCTCGACATAGAGAAGGTGGTGGCTGCATATCATACCGATCAGCCAAAGGTTTCTGCCTCAATATCCTATGATGACATCATCGAAAATGACTACACCTGGGACTTAACCCAATACCTTCAGCACGAAGAGTTGGAGATTCCTGAAGGACACAAGGCTGTAGTCATGGAGAAAATTGTGCAGATTCCATCTTGCACAAAGGGGACGGAAGCGGACGAAGGCAAGATGCTGAGAGTGACAGATTTGAGTGATGATTGGACCAAGCCTTATATTTCGCCAGAGTCTCTCAGTGATAGTGACAACGTAAAAGGATGTGCCAAACTACAGCAAACTTCAATCGTTGTGTCCTTGGTACGAGACCTCAAGCCATCCATCATCAAGGCTTCTGAAGATGCTCCTGTTTGGCTGGCAAAGAATGTACTTGCCATTATTCCTGAAATGGAGATTGACATCGAGTATATTTGCATGGTACTGAGTAAGGCTAAAATCGGCGGGACAGGTATTATACCTCATATTTCAAAGAATACAATTATGAAGTATAAACTGGCTTTGCCAGAAGACATAAGCACTCAGAAGACTCTATACAAGGAGGCATGCCAGCAGGAAGTCATGGCCAAGGCAAAAGAAACAGGTCTTCTTGATGTAATTGACAAGATGAAGACAGACTATATCAATGAAGTGCGCTCACGAAAGCACGACATGATGCCCCATCTTCGCCAAATGTCAAGCGCAAGAAAGAACCTGGAGTATTACATCAACCATAAGGACTCTATGAGCGATGAAGACTTCATGCAGGGAATGAAAGAAGAGATTGCCAACCAGAAGGCTGCAATCGATTCCCTCACCACCATACTTAAGATTTTCTCTAGAGAAGAGGAGTTTGGAGCCCCAGAAATCATCAACATTGATAAGTTCCTGGTGGAGAACTACCCTGATGGCCATAACTATCACTCAGAGATAGAACGAGACTACAAAGCTCTTGACAATTATGGGTTTACCATCCCAGATACTCTTCTCTCCAACAACATAAATGGAGAAAAAAACTGGCAGGAATATCTCAAAGATGTTCCAGACTATGCAGAAGGCATCAACGTCTTCATGGCAAAGGATGACCTGCAGAGACTCTGTGACAACATATTCAGTAACGCCGTCAAACATGGATTCACCGACCCAAAGAGAGAAGACTATTCAATCTGGGTCAAACTCACCGTGGATGAGGAAAAAGACATGTTCCAAATCGACTTCACCAACAATGGAACACCTTTTCCTAAAGGCCTTGACAAGATACGCTATGGACTTAGGGGTGAAAAAGGTGGCATCACTGCTGGAACAGGAGAAGGCGGTTATATTGTGAGAAGCATCGTAGAACACTATGGTGGAGACTACGACCTCCTCACACAGAAAGACCAGGATTCCATTTGGTCAACCGTTCGTATTTATTTACCTATATACAGAAATGACAATGAGCAATAGTTATCATATATTGTGGATAGACGATGAGTGGGAAGAGATGACCTCTTTCCTAAAGTTCTGTAAGCTCCATTACAACATGGAGCTTACCCCATTCAGAACTCAGAAAGAAGGACTGGACACATATGCCAAGAACCCAACCTTCTGGGAAGCTGTCATATTGGACGCGAAAGTGCTTAATGAAAGCGAGCAGGAAGTGGCTAGTGTGGCTAGTCTTCAGAATGCGGTTCTGAGAATCAAGGAAGAATTCAAGGAACTTCCCTACTTTATTTCAACAGGGCAGCCTGACCTACTCAGCGATCAGATGTTCAAAACCATCTACAAAGTATTCTATGAAAAGGGAATTGATGACGAGAAACTTTGCGATGACATCATCCAAACGATCAACGAGCAGCCCAACAGAATCATCAAGAACAAATATCCTGAAATATTCTCCTGGCTGGAAGGGACTATCGCAGATGAAGTTTTAAGCATCATCAAGATATACGAGAATCGGGAGTTTGCAAATGCAGACACTTTCAATAAAGTGAGAAAAGTCCTTGACTGGATTATGAGCTACCTGTATGACTATGGACTTCTTGCTATCAAGTTCAATGGTACTAATCTCAATGAATGCAGCAAGTTCCTTGGACAATCCAAGCTGCAAGATGTAGTACCTGTGCATATCCAACGTCACCTATATTCACTGGTAACCATTGCCAATGAAGGTTCTCATAGACAGAATATAGATGAGGAAGTAAAAACAAGCAAGGCTCCTTTCCTGGTAGCATCAACCATTTTCGAACTTCTCAATGTCCTCACATGGCTCCATCAACTGCCAAACGACACAGAAGAGAAGCAAACGATAGAGAAATTGGCAGGAAATTTAGCCTTTGACCTCATCCATAGCAATTATAAATAGTAATTTAGAGGCGATGGCAAAACAGCTCTACGACTATTGTTTTGTGCAGTTTGACTTCCCGAATGAGGAGGGCAAGCCTTATAAACCGAGCGGTGGTGCTATGGTCTATAATGAACGCCTCAAAAAAAATGTTCCCATTGATTGGGAAGTTGAAAATCTAATCGATTTTGCAGAAATAAAGAATGGTGCGACACCTTCAACAGCCGACGAAGCAAATTATGGTGGTGATATAGTTTGGATAACTCCAAAGGATTTGTCTGACCAACAATCAAAGTTTGTGTATCAAGGTGAACGCAATATAACAAAGCAAGGTTTCGATTCTTGTAGTACAAGTATGCTTCCAACAAATTCTGTACTTATGTCAAGTCGTGCTCCAATCGGTCTGGTTTCTATTGCAAAGTATGAGGTCTGTACAAATCAAGGGTTCAAGAGTTTTATTCCTAAGAGTATAAGTGATTCTATCTATTTGTACTACTACATAAAACACCATATCAAACAAATAGAACAATTAGGAACAGGTACGACTTTTAAAGAAGTTTCAAGGGATGACCTCTGCAAGTTTCCAATTCTTACTATTGGTACAAAAGACATCTATGTGCAATGGATAGAATTACAAAATGGAATGGCAGACAAACAGCTAGCTCTTACAAAAGAAATTGCTGCTCTAATTAAGCAGCGTGACGAGCTTCTTCCACTTTTGATGAATAGTCAAGCAACGATAAATTATCATTTATCGGAAGAAATGAAAACCTTAACAATAATTATACGAGAAATATAATCTTTCTACATTTTTTTAATTACTTTTGCAAAGTAAATTGTGGTGTATAAACTCACCGCACTTAACCAATATAATAATAAGCTTATGCGCGACGCTACAAGAATAACAGATTATTTCAATGGTTCAAGGACATTGTTCATTATTCCCTTGTACCAGAGAAAGTATGCCTGGCAACAGAAACACTGTTCCAGATTGTTCGAGGATTTGAAAAAGATCCATCGAGATAAAATCTATAGCCATTTCTTTGGCAGTATAGTATCAACTAGGGCAAACGAATACGAAGACGACCTTCTTATCATTGATGGACAGCAACGAATCACAACGCTTTCCTTGCTTATTCTAGCCGGAATCAATGCCGTAGAGAACGGAGACATGCAAGCAGGAGATGAGGATATCAACAAGATAAAGGAAGACTATCTCTATGCAATCAGAAGAAAATTGTCTAGAAAGATTAAGCTCTGCCCTATTGAGGATGACCAGAAGGCTTATGATGCCCTATTCACTAACAATGAGAATGAGTTTATTAACAGTGGAATCACCTCCAACTATCAACTATTCTATAACTTGATCAAGGTTAGTGACCTTACGTTCGAGGACTTAATAGGTGCTATTGAGAGACTTACCATCATAGACATCTGCCTGGATTCAAGAGACAACCCTCAGTTAATCTTCGAATCCCTGAACTCCTGTGGCAAGGATTTGGAGGAAGCAGACAAGGTTAGAAATTACCTACTCATGTCTCTGTCGAAGGATGAGCAGGAAAGATATTACCATCAGTACTGGAGCAAGATAGAGAAACTTACTGATGGTGAACCTACCATGTATATACGTGACTACCTCACTATCAAGAATGGTACTATCAGTAAAGTAGATGAACTATACTTTGACTTCAAGTCTTTCGATGAAAACGAACACTTGAATAGAGAGACCTTACTTTCTGATATGCTCAAATTTGCAAACTACTACAGACAAATTTGCAAGGGCGAAACGGGTAATAAGAAACTCGACAGAAAACTGAAGCAAATTGCAAGCATCGGCACTACCGTTCATTTGCCATTCCTACTATCTTTCTTTGATTATGCAAAAGAAAACAACTTTGATGAGGAAGAAATCCTCACAGTCCTGGATATAGTAGAGAACTATTGGGCTCGGCGTATTATTTGCGGCTATCCTGCGAACGCAATGCAGAAGCTCTTCTCAATGCTTCATTCTGACATCATGCGTATCTACAAGCGACATGAAGAAAAGGGTATTCCTGTCAATTGTTCCTATTCTCAGGTTATGGCATATATCCTTCTCCACAAACAGGGAACTTCAACCTTCCCTAGCAATAGAGAGGTAAGCGAAGAGTTTGAAACAAGACAAATTTATCGCATTCCAAGCAACTACAAATACTTCCTCTTTGAAAGAATGGAAAATGAGAACAGCCCAGAAGCAGACGATATGATAGTAGAGAAGATGAAGGAAGGCAGAATCACCATAGAACATATCATGCCTCAAACACTCACTCCACAATGGAAGCATGACCTGGGAGAAAACTGGAACGAGATATACGAAAAGTACCTGCATACTTTCGCAAACCTCACTCTCACTGGCTTTAACATATCCTATAGCAATCACTCTTTCCAAGAGAAAAAAGAAGGATATATCGATAAAAAGGGGAAAAAAGTTGATGGCTTTGATAATTCCGCTTTTCGCCTGTCTAACTATATCAAGCATTGTGATAAGTGGACATTGGAAGAGATACTGAAACGCCAAAAGGTTCTGCTCGATAATTTCTTGCATCTATGGCCAATGATTACAACCAGTTATCAGCCTCTGGAGAAAGAGTATGAATTGGTATCGTTTGAGGATGATGAATACGAACTGAAAGGACGTACCATCGTTGGATTCAGATATAGAAACGAGAGACATGCCATTACAACATGGAAAGATATGCTCATTCAAGTAGGCAAACTCATTTATAATGAGAACCCATCCTCGATGGTGTATCTGGCAACCAAGAAGAATAATCTATACGAAAAGGATTCAGAGGGTAGATCAAAGATTGCGGATAATTGCTATGTTTATTCAGCATGCAGTACAAATATCAAACGTTCTATACTTTCGTACATCTTCAAAGGTTGTAATATACCAGCCTCCATACTGGAATTTGAACTGGTCCCTATTTCAGAGAACATTATTGAAAACGAAGAATAATATAAAGCTCAATAACTCTTTGAATGGAGTTATCATACGAGTAGTCTCTCAGCATGCACATGCAGAGAGACTTACTCCTATACCTATCAATAGGTGAATTACAGTGCTAGCTCTCAGAATGCGGTCAGGTTCTTACAGTCTCCTGCAGCAATCAAAAATTCACCTTTGTAAGGAAGAGAACGTATCAATAACAAAACAGAAAAGTAAAATATGGAAATTGGAGAAGTTCTTGAAAAGAAAATGCCCAAGGCAATAGAGTATGCTTCACATATTATTATGGAAACAAGCAACTTTATTGATTTTGCAGTAGCCTTGGTTGACTATATGGAGGAAGATTTTATCCCATATTGTAAATCAGTGTATGCCATGCTGAGAAGTCTGGACTATCCAAATGTGACATTTGAAAAGGATGAAAAATTAGGAGATATAACTCCGGATGTCATTCGTAACGCATACCATATCTTTCTATCGAAGCAAGATAAGCAAGCAAGAGAAAAAGAATTTAAGGAAAATATAGATGAGTTGCAATTCCTGGTAAAAAGCTACCGAGATAGCAATGAGTTCAAAAAAATGTTAGACTTCATAGGTAGTTTTCCTTACCTCGCCCCTTACAATGCCATGCTCGTTCAGATGCAGAAGCCTGGTGCTACGTTCGTCCTAACAGGTAAGAAATGGGCAGAATATGGAAGACAGCCGAAGTTGAATGGACAAAAGCTGATAGTTCTGAAACCTTTTGGTCCAGTGCAATGCGTCTTTGACTTTGAAGATACAGAACCTATTCCAAATGCTACAGAAGTGATGGAAGAGGCAGACTTGATAAAAAAATATACGGAGAGCTTACAACAAGCACAAGGAGATTTGGATAAGAAGAAAATTGACACATTGGTGTCAAACCTACCAGTATATGGGATATATCTTGATGACAACTTCTTGGCATCAAACTCTTATGGCGGTTATATCATGCCGTATCATGACCAAAAGTTGAAGGTCAAAATAGACAAAGACTATCACATGGAAACTCCTTCCTGTTTCGTGATTAGTGTCAATAAAAAGCAATCCAATGCTGTTAAATTCCATACACTTTGCCATGAGCTTGGTCATCTTTTCTGTAATCATCAGTGCTATGATAAAAGGAAAAAACGCAAACTGACCTTGAAAGAAAAAGAGTTTGAGGCAGAAACTGTTGCCTGGTTAATGTGCAAAAGACATGGCATAAGCAATCCATCGGAAGAGTACTTGGCTTCTTATGCCCCTAAAGGTGAGATTCCTATTTGTAGTACAGAGTTAATCATGCGAGCTGTAACTGAAATCGAAAGAATGTTAGATGGAGCTGTAAGTATAAATGACTCTATGTGGTATAAGGAGGATTCAGCATTCAAAGCATCGGTAAATGCTCAGCGTCAAAAATTGAAGTGGTCTAGACAAACCGACCTATTTGGAAACAGAATTTGACTTGATTAAAGATACCTATTAGTGTGCAATACCATTCCTATCTTACGATTTTGTAGCAGTGGTATCAAAGGTGAACGAACTAAATATAAGGCACCCCCTAGAATACTCCAATACATTTTCTACAACTTTTTTCTTTCTGTGCAGCTAGGCCGCACAGAAAGAACCTACCTTTGCACCAGTGAAACCAAAAACTATAAGATTATGGGACTATTAGATTTCTTGTTCGGGAAGCAAAAGCATCATGCGGCTCCCGATTTAAAAGCGCAAAGCCAACGCTATGACCAAGGCTACCATGACGGCTATCGTGATGCCTATGAAGAAGGTACATGTGAAGATTGGGAATGCACCTGTGAAAACCAGGACTTCAATCCAAGCGACTCTTCATTTGACACCCATCCCGATGAAGATACCTTCCAGGAGGATGACTACGATAACTATGAAGATGATCCTGGGGCATCCCCAGAGGTATGGTACTAATATTTTCAGATCAAAATAAAGCCAATATGAACAAACGTAATTTTTCGTTCGTTGTGGTGGCATTGCTCACCATGATGTTTTTCTCTTGCTCAAAAACAGAGAATGGTAATGTAGAGTATATCCCATTTCAGGAAACCGCAGATGGTCAATGGGGTATGATTTCCCTAGATGGCAAGGTCCTTTTCAAGGAAGAGTTCAAAAACAAACCAACCGTCGTCAGAGATGGAAGATTCTTTGTAAGAACCAAAGCCGGAGTATGGGAGATGTACGATGCAACGGAGAAGCCCAAGAAAATCGGTGGCGACTATGCCCATACATCAGGTTTTCGCAATGGCAAAGCCCTTGTTTCACCCAAGAATCAGCCGGTGGCTATCATTGACACAGATGGAAGAGTGGTCAAAAACCTCGATAAGATTGATGGAAAGCTGGTAGATGGCGTAAGAGCCTTCGAAGAAGAGTATGCAGTATTCATGACAGCCGATTCCCTCTGGGGAGTAATCAACCAGAATGGTGATTGTGTAGTAAAGCCAGAGTATTACTCTCTCAACGACTATGGAGACGGAAAGTTCATTGGAGTGAACGCCAAATATAAAAAGGAAGTCAAGAAAGACCAAAAGGATAAGGTAAAAATCTCAGTAATCAATCCTAGCGGACAGGTACTCTTCGATTTCTCAGCTGGCAAGTATGAAAATATACAATACCAGTTTACTGACGGAAAACTTGCCGTATCCGTCAAGAAGGATGGAAAGGAAAACTGGGGTATCATGAACGACAAGGGAGAAATCATCGTCAAACCATCTTCCAAGCTGAAGAATATTGGCACCATCCATGGAGATGTCTTCACCTATAATAATGGTGACGGCTGGGGACTCATGAACACCCAGGGTGAAACCCTGGTTAGAGCCAAATATGAATTCCTCTACTATGATGAAGACGGAACACTGATTGCCCTTGTCAAGAATGGAGATACCTATGAATATAAGTACATAGACCAGCAGGACAACCAGATTGGTGAGGATTCCTATGTAAAGGCTACCCTATTCTCCATGTTCGACGGCCAACATGCTCTTGTGAAACCCAATGACAAGATCTACTCTATCATTGATAAGAACGCAAAGCAGCTGGAGAATCTGCCAGACATCGTTGACATCGGCACCTACGAAGGAGAAAGCTACATAGAAAGTGACTACGTGGATATCAATAAGCTGATAGCAGGATTCAACATATCACCGGACGGCTTGTACTGCTTCAACTATCAGTCCACTCCACAGCAAGCAGTCAAGATGGAGGTGCAACAGGACCTGGCCTACGGTGACAAGAAGCATAAGGCCGGTACCCCATATTGGTATGACTTCAAGGACAATATCACGGTAAGTGGTCAGTCAGAAGGTATCAATGGCTGGATTACCATCCAATACTCCGGGAACCTCAGCAGACAGACTTATAGAACCAAAAGAGTCATAGACTATGATTTTGGTGACTACTATTGGTATCATGACGATAAAATACCTACTGGCTACATATGGAACAAGGTGAAGCCAAACCTATTTGGACTCACAATCTACAACAACGGCAGGATGCATGGTAAGCTCAGAACCCTATTCAATGCCCTATCACAGAAATTCAAGAGTTGTGGTAAGGTAGCAAAAGAGAACAATGGTGCTGTCATTGTCAATCTCAACAACAAAAAGAGAGCTATCGTAACCATGGAAAAAGACCAGGTATCCGCTTATTGGGGAGAAGTCAAAGCCGCAAAAGACATTGACATCACCAAATTCAAGGATGCCTGTGAAGAGGATGATCCTAAAAATATATCTTACGGTTATCTCAATGAACTGTTCTCTGACGAAGTAGCAGCAGACACAGCTGAAGTGGACACTACAGCTGTAAATTAGGATTCAAATAACTTGAAGAGCTGCCCATATATAATGAGGTAGCTCTTCATAAAACGAAAAAATGAAAAAGAACGCAATGATTTTACAGACTCATCATTCGGAAAATTGAAGTATATCTGCAGTGATTGCAACATAGTAACCTGGTTGCGGATATCGATATCAGGCTGCTAATTAACACTTAGTTCATTAGTTAAGAAGATAAAGAAGAATAGTTCTATGGGACTCATTCCGATTTTTTCAACACGTAATATTATAAGCCCTACTGCAACACGGTTAAGCAGAAATTGATATGACATACACAGTTCTAAAAAACTATGGATTGGGAGACTTCCACTGGGAAGGATATTTCAACTCACTGAGAGAAGCTAGAGCCTACTGCAAGGCTATGACCTATGGAAAAGAGGAAGTTCAGAACCCTATGCAACGACGCAGCAGGTTCTGTTTTGAGATTTACAAAGGTGAAGTAGAAGTGAATGGTGAAGATGCCTATCCAATAGAGGTAACAGAATGGTATTACATATAGAACATACTATACGAGAGTGTAAACAAACCAGTGTCAAATTACTTTCATTGTAACTTGACACTGTTTTATTTCTACTCTCGCTCCCCCAAAATCGAAGGGTAAAAAGCAGTCTACAAGAAGTAATCATTCACTATTCTGCAAAAGTTTTCCTCTTTCTTTACACAGTTTTCACCTGTTTCCACTATCTTTGCACTGAAATCCTAATCCAAGTAGTCCACGTCAGCGGGAATCGTTCGCTGTTGGACCATGAGGATTAGTGATTTTCCTGAAAGATTAGAGATACGAGCACCTGCCTCCACATCAGGAGACCGGGGGTTTGTTGGAAGAAACGTCTTTCTGATTTGATGTTTCGCTTGATGGCAAAGTCACCCCATCAGCCTCAGGGTTTGCGGAAGGAGTTGTCAAAGTTCCGCTTGGCGAAACATCTTTTCTTTTTCCTTCGGCTTTTCAATTTGTCACTCATACCCTTCTCATATCCAGCAAGGTAGCTCCACCTTATTATATACTACTTACATAAATATTCCCATTACTCGTCTTTCACATTGGGATGCAATACTAAATAATGAGTAGAAACATAATACAGAAAATCCTGAGTCAACAAATGATAATCATATATATCAGAATACGTCTTATCATGCAAAGCTACCAGCTTGTCATTTTTCAGCAATATCTTTCTAATCTCATCGCAAACCATCTCATACTCAAAGAGTACATAATCAGTGCGACCAATCTTTGGAAGATCGGCACCGGTGACATCCAAAAAGGTCTGATACATTTTCTCCATGTATAAGTAATACTTAGCAGGTTTATATAAAGACAAATAAACAGAAACAGTTCGTGAACTTTGCTGGTCCTTTTCATTATCATTAAAAAGTCCCTGCGCCTTCTGAGTACCAAACAGTTCCTTGACATTTAGAAGGAAACTGGTCATTCTATCTGCTATATCCATAGATTCATCATATAAATGTCTAAAGCAAGTTCGAACATCCTCAGGATCCTTTTCTATCATCTTCAAGATGGTAGCACGGGCAAAATACATATTGCCGCTAAGGAGATTGTCAGTTTTGTCCAAAGAAGCGCGCATCATTTCAGCAAAATCTTCAGCATCTAACGAAAAATGTTCCTGGAAGCATTTAACAGCATCCCACTTATAGGATTCTCTTTCCGTAACATAGTCCCAATCTTCAATGTACAGGTCAATGAAAGGTGCAAGTGCCTCTTCCACACTTTTGTCAGCCTTGAATTCAAGGAATTTTGGCCCCTTCATCTTTCGTACAGGTCTGGATTTTTTCTGCTCACCATAAATATCGGTACCAAAACACCAAGCCTGAGGCTTGATACGCTGCTTATAGACTTCCTTTAAGCGTTCATCCAATACTACAGTTTCATGATTCTCAATACGATCTATCACTTTCAGGTCAGAAAGAATATGCTCCTTCTCGATACTTGATGCCAAATTGACCAAACGCTCCTTTCGCAAGGCCTCATGAAGCGCCTCACGTGTATAACTTCTAAACCTACTCATCTTAGCACCTGGTACACGAGACATAGAAACTACATAATGCAACTTGGAATCTTTGGCATTCAGATTCTTATAGTCCAGATACACCAAAGCTTCCCACACAGCAATAACCGCATCATCCAGATTAACCCCCTGTGATGCATTCTGTTCGTCCAACTCTATCAAGTTCAGAACAATTCGTTTGTTTACATCGATAAAAGACTTCAACTTTTCCATAAAGCAAAAATTTAATTGCAGTTGCAAATATAACAAATTCCATTGAAAAGACAAAATCCAACCGGAAAAATATAACTCTACTCATCAAAATAGACCAAAAGAGCGGTTTTTACCTATAAAAACATCAAAAATTGCAGAAATATTTTCCTGTGCAGATACTCTGCACAGAAACTTCCTAACTTTGCAACGTGATTCAGAGAAACCGAGGAATGGTTCCAAGGTACTGATTAATAATGATCATAATATGGGAGCAATTTTCTTATTACTGTTTTTTGCTAATTTCTTCAAGGGTTTTGGTAAAGCTATGGAACATAGCAATGATACATATCGCCAAGATCGTTAGAAGCATAACACGTATACAATGATGAACCATGAAAGTTCATTGTATCATGCAGGAATGTATCTCAATACTATATCCCTGCACAGCTAACACCTATTTATAATAAGAATCAGAGAAACCGAGGAACAGTTCCAAGGTGCTGACTAACAATTTTAAAATTATGGGAAGTATATTTTTGTTTTTGTTCTTTGCATGGATGTTGAAGGGATTTGGCAAAGCCATTACCCACTCCGACAAGAAAAAGCCTCGTACCAGCTGGGATAGACTCAGCTATGAACAGAAGGCATGGATTCATGACCATGACAACGGAAGATAAGGTATCTACAAAATATTAGGAGTTGACATTCCATCAAGAATGGCCATACCGGCAACGAGAACGACAACTGATAAAAATATAGCGTTTACGAACCTGTTCTTTCGTAAATGCATCCATTCAATCGACAAATCAAGGAGGATTCGTGCTTCATGAATCCTCCTTTTGTATCTTTTTATGCAGGAAAAAGTTAAAATCTTACCACTCCGCAAATAGATTGCGGAGTATTTTATTATCTTTGCAGCATGAATTAAAATGAATAGCTTATGCCAGCAAACAAGAATGCCCTGATAAGGTACAAGACAATAGATAATTGCCTGAGAAACAAGTATCGCCGATGGACCATAGACAACCTGGTGGATGCTTGCTGTGATGCCCTCTATGACATGGAAGGCATCTCAAAAGGCGTGTCTTTGAGAACCGTGCAGGCAGACCTGCAGATCATGCGTAGTGACAAACTGGGCTACAATGCCCCTATAGAGGTGTATGATGGCAAATACTACCGTTATGCAGACCCCAACTATTCCATCTTCGACATGCCTCTGTCTGAAAACGACTATGAGATCATGAAAGAAGCCGTAGAAATGCTCAAACAGCTGGAGGACTTTGACCACTTCTCGGAAATGGCAGACGTGGTGGGAAGACTGCAAGACAAGCTGTCTATCAGCAAAAGCAACAGAAAGCCCATCATCCACTTTGACTCGATGCCGAACCTCAAAGGTCTGGAACTCCTGAACCCTCTCTACAATTACATAGCCAACAAGCAGACACTGAGAATCATGTATCAGTCTTTCAACGCAAAGGAGGCAAACGAATACATCCTCTATCCTTATCTGCTGAAGGAATACAGAAACAGATGGTTCCTTTTCGGCTCTGTGAAGAAAGACCTGGTCCTGTATAACTTGGCTCTTGACAGAATGGTATCCATTGAGCCTATCAATGAGCCATTCCGTGAGAATCCCAAGTTCGATAGCGAGAAGTTCTTTGAAGATGTCATAGGAGTGAGCAAGAATATCGACAACAAGCCACGCACCATCAAGTTCTGGGCTTCCGTGGAACAAAGCAAGTATATCAAGACCAAGCCCCTCCATCATAGCCAGGAACTGATCAGGCAGAATGAGGACGGCAGCTGCATCTTCAAGATCTCCGTGGTCATCAACTTTGAACTCTACTCGGTCCTCATGAGCTATGGTCCTGGAGTAAGAGTCATCTATCCACGCAATGCGGTAAGCTTTATGAGAGAAAAGACAAAGGAAATGGCAGATATGTACGAGCAACATAGCCAATTCGATGAAGACAACAATTAAAAAGAAAGAAATGATGGAACAAAACAATAATCAGGCTGAGCAATACGCTAGCCAGGAAAGAATCAGCAAACACCTTCGGGAAATCGAGGAGCAACACCACATCAAGATACTGTATGCCGTAGAATCCGGCAGCAGGGCATGGGGCTTCTCATCTCCTGACAGCGATTGGGATGTACGCTTCATCTATGTGCATGAACCAGAGTGGTACTTCCATATCGAAGAGCAAAAGGATACCATCGAGCAGATGTTCCCTGATGAAACGGACATGTCCGGCTGGGATCTGAAGAAAGCCCTGCGCCTCTTCAAACGTTCCAACCCTTCACTCTTTGAATGGCTCCACTCTCCTATCATCTACCAAATGGACGAAACATTCATCAACGAGATCCGCCAAATGGAAGACCAATATTTCAACAAGGAGAAGGCCATGTTCCACTATAACCATATCTACAAGAAGCATAATGACAGATACATCAAGGACTATGGACTGCCATTGAAGAGATTCCTCTACTACCTCAGAGGTATCCTTGTATGTAAATGGTTATCCGATAAAGGCACCATCCCTCCTGTTAGATTCTCAGAACTGGTTGAAGCCACAATAGAGGATACTGACATGAAAGCAAAGATCGCCCACCTGCTGGAACTCAAAAAGAGAAGCAACGAACATAACCTGGAACCAGTAGATGAGCAGCTCTTCGCTTGGGCACAGGAATGGGCAGAGTTCTTCGACCAAAAGGTAGAGCAACTTCACCCTGAGAAAAAGACCAGTCTTGATGACAAGCTCAACAAGCTGATGTACGACACAGTAAACAGAATAGCCACGGAAATATCCAACGCCACATCTATACTGCTGCTGAAGTAGTAAAATACGAAAAGACTCAAAGCCACATACCTGCAGGTAAACAGAAATGTGGTTTTGAGCACTTTAGTTTACCCTCATTCACAAAAAAATGAAACCTTTTCCATATGTGTAACTTTGCATTCAAATAGAAGATCGTGGACATTACTGATTAAGGTAGCCAACAGTTCCTTGACCTTCTTCTCATCCAAACAGCCAGTAAGCCACTACACTACCTTTTCTGTTTTGGCATCCATAGGCAAAGATCTTATCTATTTCTGTTTTGTAACTACCTTATGCTGAGATTACTATCTCTCACTTAGAATGACCATACAGATCATGCTGAATTCAAAATATGCCCCTTTTTAAATTGAGACTCAGAAGATATTAAAAGCAGATCTAGAACACCAAGATTAATAGATATTAGATAATGACTTATAACAACCCTTGGTCTTGAGATAGAACAAAACAATCTCCAGACCAAGGAATCAATATAAACTAAAAAAATAACAAATTTGGTTCTTCAACTACTATTCTTTTTAGAAATAACACGCCTAATATCAGCACAACATATTTGTTTGATTATTGATTCATCCAAGAAGACTCTTTTAGACGACTTAAAACCTCTTCAAAATACTCCATCTTTTCTTGAGCATTAAATTTATAGTAATCATTGTCAAGATGCTCCTTAAACAAATCAATAAAGAATTTTATGTCTTGAATGCAACCTTCTCCCCATGTAACATTTGGATTTATAAAGAATCCATAAGGCTTTTGTTGATACAATTTTACAGCTTGCTCTATATTACCTTTCATGACTTGATAATTTGCCAAATTACCTTGTGCATATAAAGAATCGAGTTCATTCTTAGGCATAATTTCTAGAATTTTGTCCACATTTTCAAAAAAAGAATTTCCATACACGTATGGACTCATAACTATATAGGCCAAACTTCGTGAATAGGTATCATCAAACAGATATACATGTTTGCAATTTAAGACCTTTAATTCTTTCACTCTGTAATCTACGGCAAAATGTCTAATTTCTTTTCGTTTAGAGCAATATGCAAAAATTTGATGTAGGGAATTTATCCCATATTTCATGCCGTGTCCCAATCCGATATGTGGCGCAATAATTAAGCCAGGATGCCAAAAATAGGCAAGATTTGTCAAAAATCTCGTTCCATAACCAGAATTAATAGAGTCATAAGCCATCCAAATGGGTTTGCCATTTGCGATTGCATCATACACTATTTTTCTCAGCGTTTCTATACTACCAGAATTATCATCCCAATGAACATCAGAGTAAAGATTCTGCAACGGTACCAATTCCTCTATTTCATCTAATGATATACTACGGCTAATACCCAAGGGGCTGTCACCTTTAATATGAGACTTTCCATTTAAAATAATGGTTTCAATAGAGTTACGAGTGTAAATCCACTGATATCCATTTGTTTTAACTACCTTAAAATATTCTGCCTTTGATTTCTTTATCTCATCCAAAATGGATATACATTGAGAATCTACAGGTATAGGCAAAATGTCCTCACTTGGCTTAATGAATACAGAAGTTTCTGCATCACATGCATAGTCAGTATCAGTCAAATGCGCATCATCGGTAGGGACATAATCCGGTAAGCCAAGATAATGTTCTCTTATATTATCAGATGCCATTGTCTCAGCCTGCTCGTAAGACCATCTCTCGATAGGATCTAATGAGTCTTCGTCAAATGAAATGTTATCATCTTCCGTTAACCAACTTAATACACGTTTTATATAATTAGTTACACCTTTCACATTATCGTGTACTTGTTGTTCGGCAAAACGTATCACACACCATCCATTTCTGATAAAATATCTGTCACGTAAAAGGTCACCATTTCCCATGTAATGTATCGGTTGGCGAGATAGAATATCATAAGGTTCATCTACTTCTATGTCAACATATATGTTTTTTTGTTTCCAATATAAGCAAATATCTGGATGATATGAATAGTTTCTATTCAATACAGGAAGTTTAACATTTTCAAGTATGCAAACATCTTTTAGTTCTTTACAAAGATTTCGTAAACTTTCCAGCAAGACAGGCTCCATTACACCTATTGTTGCCCCAATCATATCCTTTTGAGGAAGGAGAATTGGTGTACCTTTCAGAGGAACTTTCTGCGATGGAAAAGTTTCATGATCAGCTTCCCCCTGAAATTTGTCATAAACAAAATTACCTTCAAAAACAAGCTCCAAAGATGTTAACTCTTGTCTACGATTAACCCTTTTTCCTAAGTTTTGCTTACCATTTTGAGGAGTATAATTGCTAGTACACGTTTTTCTTCTTATCGTTTTTTGATAAGTAAACGAAGGATGTTCTAGCTCAATACGATTTCCTAAGGAACCATCATTTTCGGAGTGAAGTTGAATAACATTAGGACTCAAATATTTTTTGAGTCCCTTATAAGGAATAAATTTTACGACATTCTTTGGAGATGACATTTTAATTTTATTTGATTGAATGTCAAAATAAGACTTACCATGCCTTTTTACATTGCAAAAGGCACCAAAATCTTTCAAGGATATTTTACGTCCTTGCTCCAATTCTGAAGTTATAGTCTGCACGAAACAGTCTACAACTTTTTTAGAAAGGCGAAAGGAAAAACCTGTTAGCCTCACTACTTCTCTTACCAATTGTTTCTTATTCATATTGCACCATAATTTAGAAGTGGTCTGTATCAGCATTTTATATGCTAATCAAGTAAGTGGAGGGAGTTTCACCCACCTTTCTCTCGGAACCTTGCTTGAAAGTCTCCCTTCACAAGAATCTTCGCTCTTACTCTGTGTTAACTTTATTGTTATTACAAAAGCTGCCTCGTTCATTGTTTCATTCTCTATTTTTTATAGAGTTGAACTTTAAATTTGGCTAAGCATGCTACCCCCTTCGCTCCATCCCCATTACAGAGACTTCAACACTACTACGAGGTAGTCCGCCACAGACATGGACATCAGTACTTTCTGCCTTGCGTGTTACGGCTCTCAGCATTTTCCCTTAGCATTCCATGTCTATTTCTCCTGTTACTCTAAAGAGCCCATGTCAAGTTCATGCCACCTATACACCGCATACCAGCTGTTTCCATCAGAGCAGCACAATGTGGTTTGCAATCAACACCTAAATGCCAAATGCGATGGGGCTGCCACCATCTCTTTATAAGTTACGACAGAAATCTATAATATAGCCAATATCGACTTCATTCTGTCCCAGGACACATATATATTTGCAAAAATAATAATTTTATTACGAAATCTACTAAAAAAACGAATTATTTTCCATAAGTATACAAAAATTCTTTTGTGTGCACATATTTCGCACAGATCATGTAACTTTCCTAATAAAATGATATTTAAGTATAACATAATGTAATTTTTCACGTATAAGACAGTCAAAAAGGAGAAAGTCCCTCATAAAAGTGTATGTGTAGCCCCAAAAGTCCCTCATAAAAATGTAAGGATAGTCATAAAAGTCCCTCATAAAAGTGTGTTAATCTTTCGAAAAGTCCCTCATAAAAATGCGATATATTTTGCTATTTCATTAATTTTCAGTATATTTGCAGCAAAAAAGTAACATATGGAAAGATTTATCATGCAAGACCTCATTGCTTGGAAAAACAGAGAGGATAGAAAACCCCTTATTCTGTTGGGAGCAAGACAGGTTGGCAAAACTTTTATCTTGAAGGAATTTGGGCAACGTGAGTTTGAAAATGTGGCCTATATAAACTGTGACAACAATGCCATGGCTAGGGATTTGTTTGCTTCAGACTATAATATAGATCGCATCCTTCTCACCATTGGAGCCATTACTGGTGTTAATATAGAAGCCGGCAAGACTCTCATCATCATGGATGAAATACAGGAGTTGTATCGTGGACTTGCCTCGTTGAAGTATTTCTGTGAAAATGCACGGGAGTATCATGTGGCAGTAGCCAGTTCCCTTCTCGGCTTGTCTCTTCATCAGGGAGAATCCTATCCTGTGGGAAAAGTTAACACCCTGGAAATGTATCCGATGACATTCGAGGAGTTTCTGTGGGCACGTGGTTTCAAGCAGCGTATGGATCTGCTGCAGCATGGAATGTGGGATGTGGTAAAATCGCTCAGGACACTCTATATTCAGCATCTTCGTGAATATTACCTTGTTGGCGGTATGCCAGAAGCTGTAAATAAGTTCATAGAGACCAATGATGCAAATGCCGTAAGGGAAGTGCAGGAAGAAATTATTCGGGCCTACGAAAAAGACATTTCCAAGCATGCGCCAAAAGAGCAGGTTGTAAGAATTAACCAAGTATGGAACTCCATCCCTTCCCAACTAGCCAAGGAGAATAAAAAGTTTATCTATGGTGTTGTAAAACAAGGTGCCAGAGCAAAGGATTATGAGTTGGCCATTCAATGGCTCATAGATGCAGGACTGATATATAAAATCAGTAGGGTGAAGACTTTGGGTCTTCCTCTGAAGATTCATGAGGATATCAGTGCCTTCAAATTGTATCTCTTGGATTGTGGACTGCTGGGGGCTATGAGTAAAACTCCGCCAGCCTTGCTTCTGCTTCCTAGTAATGACAATACCGGAAAGGGTGATTTTACGGAAAACTTCGTTTGCTGTCAGCTGGAATCGCTGCGCCAGATTCCTATATATTATTATAGTAAGAAAAACAGCCAGTTGGAACTTGACTTTGTTATTCAGGCAGGAATCCAGGTCATACCGGTAGAAGTGAAGGCAGAGGAGAATCTTCAGTCAAAGTCTCTGAAAACAACTATTGCCAAAAATCCCGGCATGAAAGGCCTGCGCTTTTCGATGAGCGACTATCGGGAACAGGACGATATTACCAATGTACCATTATATGGTGCAAGAGGATATTTGGAAACATACAACTGAATCAAATACCGATAGCCCAGCTGACAACCATCTTGACATACTCTCACAGTTTCAAAACATGAGAGCATGTCAGGAGAAATAAAGGATTGTCCTTTACTGCAGATTTCAAGAAACTCCAAAACCCAACGATAGCGTGTAGAATTTCGGCATAAACTCAACTTAAACCAGCCATAACAGCCAAGTGAAAACGCTAAATAGGTAAACATTGCTGCAAATATTGTACAAAAGAAATAGACCTATCTAAACAATAACTTTGCATCAAGATCGTTTTTAAAAGTAAAAGACGTATGCCTCCGAATCAAAACGGCAAACCTGTATGGATCCCTGTAATCATATACAAAAGCCAGGAAGATGTTCTTAGAGAAACGGACTTCGTAGAAGGAGAATACAACTTTTCAAACCATCACCATGCTCTGGCAGATTCAGAAGCCTCTACAGCCAAGGCATTGGAGATATAAAAAATCAATACATATGGCACTAGAAATATTTACAGAGGTAAACGATGAAGTTAAGAAAATCGTTGACCGAAAACTTAAAGGAAGGCAAGTATTCTTCAGCTACACATGTAATTCTGATAAAACACGTAAGTACAAAAGGTATATCCAGGTACAAACGGCATTTCCTAGCTTAGAGAGAATTCACTATGAATACTTGAACGGCCATTGGGAGTTCCATATAGAGCCTCCAACCGAAAGTGACGGCTATAGGTATGGCAAAATCTCCAGATACCTCAGAGAGCATATCCATGATATCCCTTCGTTGACATGGGAAAATGATGGATTGAGAGACTATGCTGTCTACCAGGAGGAAGTCTGCACCTACGAGCAACTTGAAAATATCCTGATAGAAATCTCCCAAATATTCGACCCAGTACTGGCCGAATGTACCAAGATATTCAAACCAGTGAATCTTGACAAGCCATATCATCAGAAAGAGGAAGAATTCAAAAAGCTGGATATCAGTAGCGAAGTATGCTTGAAGACCCTTTCCATGAAAGAGGTCTTTGACCTGAAACTTGTGATTCCAGACTACCAGCGCATCTATTGCTGGGAGGAGAAGAACATTACAGCACTTTGGAACAACCTGATGGAAATGCCGGCAGACCAGGACTATCATCTTGGTTCCATCATCCTGCAGAATATGGAAAACGGTTATCATATCATAGACGGGCAACAGCGCCTGGTGACCCTCACCCTTTGCCTTAGAGCCTTAGGCTATGAGGGAAATATGCCACTATTGGCTCAGCGCTTTGAATCAAAGGAAGCCTGTGAAAATATTGCCAATGCCAAGTATGTAATAAGCGGTTTCGTAAAATACGAACCAACGGCCAACAGCCTGCTGCTGAAGAAAATACTTTCTCACTTGTCCTTCTCTGTATTAATCCTGAATTCCCAAAACCTGGATCTGGCATATACATTCTTCTCAAACCAGAACTCCCAGGGAGTCAGGTTATCCGACTATGATATCCTGAAAGCTCATCACTTGCGCTTCCTCGTCTCAAATGACCAGCAGGCAGAACATCTGGCCCGCAGATGGAATGCAGTCTCCCAGGAGTATGACCAGGACAACGAGTCACTCCTCAACAAGACATTAGGCCTTCATCTCTATCGGATGCGCAAATGGATGCGTAAACATTCCTGCGACTTTTCTGAAAGTCAACGCCCGATAAAGGATGAGTATTCCGCAGCACCCCTGATTCCCGGCATTCCTCCCTTCGGAGAACGCTTCTACTTCTACGAGAAAATTCAGGGCGGTGCACACTTTTTTGCCTTTACAGACAACTTCATCGATCTGTACAAGCAGTTTGTCAGAACGCCACAGGTACGCCTCATGAGAGAACACCTGCTCGCAGAATCCCACTGGAAATACGAAAGCGTCATGGAAACCATCCTGTTTGCGTATTTTTCAAAGTTCGGCAAGAAATACCTGTCAGAGGCCCTATTCTCAATAGCAAGTGTCATTGCCTGCCACAGATATGAAAGCAGGGCACTGCAGTATAAAATCAACCAGTATGTGATGGATCAGGAGCTGGTCATGATGATCGACCAGGCCTCTTCACCCTCATTCTTCCTGGCAGAAACACTTCCCCACATCAGAATAAGCGGACGTGATCTCGAAGGAAACGACATCAAAGTCAGATTCTACAATGCTCTCTGCAGGACATTCAGGGACCTCAATGATCCTACTGTCATCACGGATGAAGAGGACTTCCGCCTTGCAAAATTCACTGAAAAAGAAATTGAAAAATTAAAAAATAAAGAATATGAATAACGAAAATGGGGTAACCCTAAAAGATATAACTTCAGAGCGCTTCTGTATACCTTTGTACCAGCGGCTGTTTGCATGGACACCCAAGGAGGTGACCAAACTACTCCGTGACTTAAAGGAGCACTTTGAGTCTGACCGATTCAAGAAAGAGCATAATCCCTACTACCTAGGCATGCTGACAACCATCAAGCGCAACGGACATATAGACCTGATAGACGGCCAGCAGAGATTCACCGTCATGATCCTGATGGCCATTGTGTTCAAGGATATTCCCGAGTGGAGAAACTTTCTGCTGGATGGTAAACGCCTGATACTCTCTGCCAGAGGGGAAGATGAAAAATACCTGGAAGCACTGGCCCATGACCACCCACATGCCACCTATGAAAATACGTGCATGAAGGATGCCATTCAAGGCATTCAGGATTTTCTGAAAAGTGAATTTGATGGCGACCCGGATCAAATCAGCAACTTTGCCCATAACATCTATAACCATCTCACCTTCTTCATATCCGAACTTCCTGCCCACTATCTCAATGATGCCACCTCACTGAACAGGTATTTTGAGGTATTAAACTCTACAGGAAAGGGATTGGAGCAACACGAAATCCTGAAAGTCACGCTGCTGAAGAACCAGGAAGAGGCAGAGGAGTTTGTCAAGATCTGGAATTGGGTAGCCCAAATGGAACGACCTATCTACAACAAAACGGACACAACAAGTGATGAGGAGTATGCCAATAAGTACCGCCAAGCATTGGCAAATTGCCGCTGCAACAACTTTGAATCCGTCATCAATGGTATCCAAATTGCAAATGATACTCAGGAAGATGCTCCTACCATCGACATCATCCCAGTAAGGAAGAAGGAAAAGACGACTGCCATCAACCTCACGGAAAAAGAGGATAGCATTATCACTTTCCCTGAATTCCTCCTGCTAGTCCTGGACCTTACAGAAAACTGTGACGGCAGAGACAGCTTCTATCAGAAGGATAAACTGTTGCACACATTTGACGAGCATCAAATTAACGACATGAAGAGATTCTATCACAACCTGCTGTTTTACCGTCTTTTACTAGACTATTACGTGGTAAGAAAGGATATATCAAACGGACAGAGCAGATTCTCCATCAACTTCAGGGATACTGATACAGCAAAAAGAGAATACCGCGAGCAAATGCGCCAGTACATGTCCATGCTTACCGTGTCAACGGAGTTCCATATCTGGCTGATACCCTATATGCAATATCTCCACGACCTGACAGATGATTGGAAAATCACATCGCAGGAAATCATTGCAAGGCTGAAGGAAACGGATAATTCATATCGGATACAAAAAGGCTATCATCCTTCGGATCTTAGGGAACTCAGGTATCCGAATATCAGCAGATATTGGTTCTGGAGACTGGACTACTATCTTTGGGAAAGAAGAAAAGACTTGTTCAACAAGGAAGACCAACGCGTTGTAGAAACTTATGTTTTCCGAACAAACCGCTCCATTGAACACCTTCATCCACAGGATGAGTCCTACAATGACACCTGGAATGGAGACATCACCAATAGCTTTGGTAATCTGGCCATGATTTCCCAAAGTTTTAATTCCCAACAGAGCAATGATAATGTTCGGGTGAAGTTTGCACGTATCCAGGAACAGATAGATAATAAGTCACTGCAAAGTATCAAGATGCTGAAGATGTTCAGAATGGCTGAGGATGATCATACAAAATGGAATGAAAATCTGGCAGAAAAGCACCTTGATGATATGTGCAAAATACTGAAAGAATCTTTCCATAATGGTGATAGTAATAATACGGAAGATATGAAAGAGGGCGACTGACCAAATGGGGTCAGACATCTATGTTGCAAGTCCTTCTAGCTTAAAAGGACTTGCAACATAAAAAACAATCAATATCCATCCCCAAGGTACGCTTCACTTTTTAGAATCAGGAATGATACCAATATCACAACTAAAACGTTAATTAGTAATAAGGTTCTTACTAAAGTATTTCTTACTAAGAAGATTATTACTATCTTTGCATTCAATAATAACGAAAAAAGAAACGATTATGATAGAAAATCCATTTGAATTCGGTAGAGCTGTGGAAGATGAATATTTCACCGACCGCATAAACGATGCTAAGCATTTGGAAGCCAATCTTACACATGGCATCAATACCATCATCATCTCTCCTAGAAGATGGGGAAAGACTTCTCTTGTCAAGAAAGTGATAAGCCAGTCAAAGCGGAAAGATGTTAAGTTCATCTTTATTGATGTATTCTCATGCAAATCCGACTATGAGTTTTGCAAGATGCTGGCAACGGAAACCATCCGTCAGACATCTTCCAGATGGGACGAATGGGTTCAGATGGCAAAAACCTTTCTTTCCAACATTACTCCAAAGTTCTCCTTCGGTACTGATCCTATGAACGACTTTTCCCTGTCTTTTGCCTGGAATCCAAAGGATAACCCTGAAAGGGAAATCTTGCAGCTGCCAGAGAAAATTGCAGAGAAGAAAGGTATTAAAATAGTTGTGTGCTTTGACGAGTTTCAGCAGATAGCTGACTTCAAGGACTCGCTTACCTTCCAGAAGAAGCTGAGAACAGTATGGCAGCACCAGAAGTTGACTACTTACTGTATGTTTGGAAGCAAGAAGCATCTGATGACTAAGCTGTTCCACACCACAGAATGTCCATTCTACAAGTTTGGCGACATCATGTTTCTCGACAAGATACCGGAAACAGAGTGGATTCCATTCATCTGCGAGAAGTTCAAGAATACAGGGAAGCATATAGAAGAGAAACAGGCTCTTAAGATTTGCCAAGTCTCGGAAAACCTGTCTTCGCTCGTCCAACATCTGGCTTGGCTCACCTGGTACAAGGCTAGTCCGGAAGTTACAGATCAGATGATAGATCAAGCTATCGATGAACTTTTGGATCAAAATCGTCTGTTCTATCAGCGTGATATGGAAACCATGACGGTTTACCAGAAGAATTTCCTCATCGCAGTGGCGCATGGCATCAATACCGGACTTTCCCGCCGGGAGGTACTGAATGAATATCGCCTGGAAAGCTCTGCAAATGTGCAAAGCGTCAAAAAGGCGTTGATAGCTAGAGATTTCATAGATGTGGATGGAGATACCGTATCTTTCAACGACCCATTCTTCAAACTGTGGATCAGAAGAAACATTGTGCAGCTTTGATGTAATAAGAATATACCAGTTACATTTAAAGAGTGTGTACCATAAAACCTTGATGCACTCTCTTTAAATATAACGCCATTGCTCCAATTTCAAAATAATATTCTTAGCCTCAAGCATTTTAGCTTTTAAAAAGGTAGTCTCTGCCGCCCGGTATCAGTGAGCAATCAAAAGAGAGTCCGTAAAAAACAGACTCTCTTAATACTGAGCTCCTTTAAACCAGTCCGCTTAGATCAATGGAATATTTGGTAGGAAGTTTCTGCTCCTTCTTGATAAACATCAGCATGTAAATAGGAAGATAAGTGATTTTTCCTACCTTCTTCACATTGTCATTACACAGCACATAGGCTTTAGAAATCTGATAAGTTGTTGAGTTCACCACATTCGTAAGCGCTTTGTGACGCTCATAATCCTTGCCCGATTTAACCTCTAACGGCAACACCTCACCATTTTGCTCTATTACAAAATCCAGTTCACCCTGGCGCTTGTTGTTATAATAATACAACTGGAAACCATGCGCCCAGAGTTCTTGTGCTACTGCATTCTCATATACCGAGCCAAAGTTGATGGACGGTTCGTTATCCAAAATCTTCAGTTGAATGCCATCCGCATAAAGACTTGCCAAAAGACCGATGTCAGCCATAAACAGTTTGAATAAGTTTCTGCTGCTCGACAAAATCAACGGCACAGCAGGCTCCTCAACATTATATACCGGCAAAGCAACACCGGCATCCTTCAACCACAAGAAACTGTTCTGATAACGTGAGAACTTGATGTTTTCATTCAGGTTCTTCAATATGAAACGCTTGTTCTTGGCATCAAGCTCAGCAGGAATCCTGTCAAAGATTTCCTGAATATACAATTTATGGTCAGGATCATACTTCGCAATGTCCTGCTTATACAGGCGTATGATAGCCTGCTGTTCTGCCATTACCTCTTGCAGATTATTGGTAGCCAGATATTTATCAACAGCTGCTGGCATACCACCTACTATAAGATAAAGCCGGAATACCTCCATCATCTTTTCATGGATGAATTCATCTACAGCAGTCCCTTCAG
>ERZ1026856.121-NODE-121-length-57491-cov-7.990215_pt1 | contig 57491 bp, 49 predicted proteins | sample MGYA00380158_ERZ1026856 | MGnify/ENA primary metagenome ERZ1026856 (study PRJEB33269, sample SAMEA4719794) | human gut metagenome | biome: human-associated habitat; feature: organic feature; material: feces | place: Cameroon | collected 2013-10 ... | reverse complement strand
GACAATCTAGAATCAGAAAATCCACTTTGTTTTCAACATCCTTATCTCCCATTGCTAATCCTGCAGTTGCTCCACCAAACGATGTACCCCATATTCCTATCACTTGCTCCGGTGCATGGCTATAGACATAATCAATGTAATCAATCAAATCATATTTTTCCCAGTATCCAAATGTAGTATATTGAGCTGTATTTTCGTTGCTACTTCTCTGGTCATAAGTCAATACATTATATCCTTTCTGCAAAAACATTTCTGCTAAAGGATAATTGGTATAACGATTTCCACCAAGACCATGCACTAAAATAACTGTTGGATTATTCTTATCTCCTTCTTCACCGAGAGCATATATGTAATCTGCTGGTATCATATGTTCATCAAAAGTTGAAGTGATTTCAACTTTTTCTATAGTATATGTACTGCAGAAAACATCATAATCCATATTATATCTTTCCCAAAAACTATCTTTCACTTTTGAAGTATCTTCACAAGTAACCAATTGAGTAGACCCCATGAAAACTTGCGTCCCTATAAAATAGGACATTCCCACAAACAAAAGTAAAATAACTATAACTATTATCAACAATATTTTTGTCCATTTCTTCATCGTTTTCTCCTAAAAATTCAAATTTCACTTCCTATTGTACCACGCACATCTCTTACATCCCACTTATATTTTTGTAAAGATTTTGAAAAAGGCGGACTGCTAATCTATAGCAATCCGCCCGAAAAATTACCACACTTCTAAACTATCTTCTGCATCAATCCAAGCTTGCATTTCTCCATCCAACACTAAGCGTGCATACTCCATAGGTTCATCAATCGCAAGAGCATTTAATGCGCACTGTGAATTTGGTGTGATCTTCAATCCGTCCTCCGCCTTACTACAATCTATGCGAAGAAGCATATTATCAAAAGTGGTTATATCTATACTATTGCAGTACTGGTTATATGTAGCATATATAAGTTTCATAGCTTTTCGTCCTTTCGTTTTTATTACAGATAAGCCGGTTGTATTGATAAATTGTTGTGTGTCCTAGAATTATCCTTTAGAACATGATACACATGTGGCTTGGCTCGCAATTTACGGTGTGTATATTATATGAAAAAATAACTAGAGGTATCAAGACTTGAAACTATTAGGTTGATTAAGAGATGCATTCCGGTGCCAAAACGGTGCCAACAAATCATACAAATAAAAATAGACTATATAAATCTAACGAAAATATGCCGATTTCAGCCATAGAAAGCATAGGAAATATATAGAAAAACGCTATTCAGATATCGTGAAGGTGGTAGAACAGTAGGTTCAGGCCGTGTTGCTACAATTATCGAGTAATTTATAATTTAAAATTTTATATTTTAGATTGTATTCCGCAATCCTTGAGAAATCAGGGGTTGCGGTTTTTTTGTATAAAAACTTTTTTAATAATGCATTTTGGGGAAAAGAATGGTAAATTGTTGTTTAATGGGCTTGCAGAATAGCTCAACTATTTTTATGATTTGAAAAGAGGCAGAAGATGAATAACAAAACAACCAGAAACAGTTTCCTATTATTGGTAACGGCAGCCGTCTGGGGGCTGCATTTGTGGCTCAGACAGTTGGTGGACAGACAATCGGAGCATATTCGTTTAATTGTGTCCGGTGTATTATCGGGGTACTGGTATTGATACCTGTCATGAAATTTTTAGATAAAAAAGATCTGTCGCCAAGAAAACCAAAGACAAAGGAAGATTATAAACTGCTGATAAAAGGTGGAATCTGTTGTGGTGTGGCACTTTGTATTTCTACAAACCTGCAGCAGGTTGGAATTTTGATGGGAGCAAGTGCGGGAAAAGCAGGTTTCCTTACAGCGGTATATATTTTACTGGTGCCGATTCTCGGACTATTTTTACATAAGAAATGTGGGATAAATATCTGGTTTGCTGTTGTATTGGCACTCGTAGGGCTGTATTTTTTGTGTATGCAGGATAAGAATGGATTTCAGCCGGCGGATCTGCTGCTCCTTTGCTGTGCGCTTGGATTTTCCATACAGATTTTATTTGTGGATTACTTTTCACCGAAGGTTGATGGAGTACGTCTCTCCATGATTCAGTTTCTGGTAACTGGCGTGCTGACTGCGGTTCCGATGTTTGCAGTGGATATGCAGCATTTCATCTCAGGCATTAAGGCATGGGCGCAGGCCTTTTTATCATGTTCGGCATGGATTCCGATTTTGTATGCAGGAATTTTGTCCTGTGGTGTGGGATATACGTTACAGATCATTGGACAAAATGGGCTTAATCCTACCGTGGCATCCTTAATTATGAGTTTAGAAGCTGTATTTTCAGCAGTATTTGGCTGGTTGATTCTTGGACAGAAGCTGAATGCAAAAGAGATGCTGGGCTGTTGTCTGATTTTTGCAGCAATCATTTTAGCGCAGCTGCCGGTACAGCGAAAAGCAAAATTAGCAGATGAAGTCATGGGGAGAACAGGAGTGAGTAAAAAATCGAAATATTTTTGGAAAAAGATTTTGATTTTAACATGGATGTTCAGTTTATTTCTTGGCATACTGGCAGGACCATGTGCGGTAGACGCAAAGAACCAAAAAGAGAAAAAAGAATATGGCGTATTTTTAAGCATTGATTCGTCTCAGATAAAAAAGTTATACGGATATAGGCTGGTGGTCATTGATGCACAGTATTTTTCTGCAAAAGATATCCGTACCCTGCACAAAAAAGGCGTAAAAGTATATACCTACTTAAATGTCGGTTCCATCGAGAATTTTCGCTATTATTATAAGAAATATGAATATCTTACAATCGGAAATTATGAGAACTGGGAAGAAGAAAAGTGGGTAGATGTTTCGAATAAGGACTGGCAGAAGTTTATGGGAAAACTGTCGAAGAAGCTGCTGAAAAAAGGGGTGGATGGTTTCTTTATTGACAACTGCGATGTCTACGATTATGCAAAGACAAAGAAAAATTTTAAAGGACTGGCCAAAATACTGAAAAATATCAAACGTCTTGGAAAAGGTGTCATGATCAATGGCGGAGATGTTTTTGTGACAAAGTACAGAAAAACATACGGATCGGCGAAAGATATCATGACTGCCGTTAATCAGGAATCTGTGTGGAGCAGTATTCGGTTTGAAACGGGCACGTTTGGAAAACAGCCAAAAGATGTACGCAAATATTTTTCCGATTATGTTCAAAAATGTAAAAAAGATAGAATGGAAGTCTATCTTTTAGAATACACGAAAGATAAAAAACTGATCAGACAAATTAAACAGTATTGCAGAAAAAATAAGTTTCACTATTATATATCAGATTCAATCGAATTGGATTAATAAACAAGTATCATGTTTCCATTATAACAGTTAAAAACTGCAGGCACAATATAAAGTTAGTAGAGTAGCATCTGTTAGTCGTGGAAGAGAATTTTTTCGACCAGGGTGTCCGGTGCCAAAACGGTGCCAAGAAATCAGGCAAATAAAAATACATGGTGCAAATCAGCCGTTTTTCACTATATTTTGGAGAGAAAACCATAAAAAATATGAGATAAAACGGGATTAAAGTATCGTGAAGGTGGACGTACTGTAGGATCAGGCCGTGTTGCTACAATCATTGAGTAATTTTTGATTTAGTATCATAGAGACTAAAATACAAGCCGCAATTCCTCATTTTATGAGGAGTTGCGGTTCTTTTTTTGTCTAAAGAAGATTAGCGAACGCAAAAGAAACCCATTTCAGTTTTTTCATTGAAAATACACGTCTTTGGTAATTTTAGCAGAGGCTAAGTTCTCTTTTTAAGTATTCAGGAAATTATCCAGTAAAATATAATCACTCTATTTTTTCGCAAGATTGTGCGAATGTTTCTTGAAGATAAAGAATGGTAATGCTATAATGTTAAATAATATTTTGTGAGTTTTTAATGGATGATGGAGGACACATTATGGCTGTATCATACAATAGATTATGGAAATTATTGGTGGACAGGAAAATGAGCAAGGCTGACCTAAGAAAACAGGCGGAAATTGCACCAAATACAATGACAAAGCTTCGTAGAGATGAAGAGGTTACATTAGGTGTGCTTGGAAAGATTTGTAGGACACTTGACGTGGATTATGGAGATATTATGGAATATGTGAAAGACTGAGTCTGGATTTGGAGGTACCATGTTTTGAGAAATCTAAAAAAAGAGATTGCTATCAAAATAAGACTATTTAGTTGGATAATTAATAGAAAAAATGTTTATTGTAAATAATGGGATGAGAGACAGATTTTGTGATGAATGAGTTTATCTGTATAGAGAATTTTGAATAAGTAGAGCTTTAGAAATCAATGATTCTTCGAAGAGTTTTCGAGTTAGTGGATATGATTGGAGGAAAGACAATGAGCGAACCAAAGAGAACAGGCTTGTTGCAATTATTGGGAAATAGTTTAGGATGTCAGTTTGTTATTCCAGTGTATCAAAGAAACTACACATGGGCTGCAGAACGTGAGGTTAAGCAATATTTTGATGATTTACAGAGTGTTTTAAAAGGAGATTATAAAAATCATTTTATGGGAATTATAATCTATCTTGAAAAGGCTATTGATTTTAGCTCTAGAGAATTTTCTATTATTGATGGTCAGCAAAGATTAACAACCACGTTTTTGATTATATATGCAATAAAACAGTTGTTGGTTAATTGCAATGATACTGAAAAGGTAAAGCAGTTAGAAGGACAGTATCTAACGAATCCGTATCATAATGATAAAATAAAATACAAGCTTAAACCGTTAGTGTCAGATGATGATGTATACAGATGTATTGTGGAAGACAGAATGGATGATATTACTGATAAGGAATCAAATGTTTTGAAAAATTATCAGTATATTAGTAATCGCTTAAATGAATTGTTATTACAGGGATATGATGCAAATGCAATATTAATGGCACTGGACAAATTATATGTAGTATGTGTTCCAATTTCAGAGGAAGATAATGCTCAAAAAATATTTGAAAGCATTAATGCTACCGGTGTAAAATTCACTTCAGCCGACTTAATACGCAACTACCTTTTGATGGATTTACAAAGTGATGTGCAGGAAAAATATTATGCAGATTATTGGAAAAAACTTGAGGATAATGTTTCCACGGATTCAAAAACATTAGAGTTGTTTTTTAGAATGTATTTGGCAATAAAGACATACAATTTGGCCCCTAAAAATAATGTTTATAGAGAATTTGTAAAATGGATTGAAGAACACGATACAGACATAAAGGATTTGTTTGAAGATTTATTGGAATACGCAAAAATATTTAATCTTCTTATGAATGAAGATGTAAATAAGATTGATAAAAAACTTAAAGATGCAATTGTGGATTTTAGGAAAGTGAATTCAGATATACCAATGGCAATTGTCATGGAGTTTTATCAAATTTACCGCAAAGGATTAATTTCTACAGATGTTTTCGCTTCACTTATATGTGCTATCAATACATATATGATTCGTAGAAGTTTATGTGACATGAACTCACAGAATATTTCTAAACTATTTCCGACTGTATTAAAAAAGGTGTTGGAGAAGTGTAATGGTGATTATACAGACGTATTAAAATATTTGAATCAGGAAATGGTTGGAAATATGGCATCTACAAGTGGCAGTTATATGCCAACAGATAAACAGATGATGGAATTGTTGTTAAATGCAAATGTTTACAAGAGACCGGCACTTAGAATCGTATTGGATAGATTAGAATTGCACAATAATCCAGCACCGGTGGATTTAAGCAATTTGAGCATTGAGCATCTGATGCCACAGACACCTACGGAAGAATGGTTAGAAGAATTGGATACAGATATGGAAACATATTTGGAAAATCTGCATAGAATAGGTAATCTTACGCTTGCCGCAAAAAAAGATAATAGCAAGATGAGTAATCTTATGTGGGATTACAAGAATGAAGTATTAAAAGAAACTGCTCATTTGAAATTGAATTTAGAACTGATGGAAATTGATAAATGGGATATGGCAAAAATTGATATCAGAACCAAAAAACTGATTGATAAAATATGTGCTATTTATCCGTATCCGGAGGTTAGTGTGACTCAGAAAATAGATGACAGCGTCGTTGATGAAATGACCGCACTCGATATGTGCGTTGAAATGGCTATTAGTGAGCGACCAATAACCTGCATTAGAAAGAGAAGAACTTTTAAAACAGAAGATAATAAAAAGGGGTATACATTAGTGTCATCCAAAATGTATCCTCAAGGTGATAAGGAAAAATATTGGTTTGGTTATCGTGATAAACGATTTGAGGATATCGAAGATTGTGATGAACAATATATGATTTTGGGATGTAGAAATAAAACACTTTCTGTTGTTAGATTTCCAAGAAAATTTATTGAACAGCATCTGGGAATGTTAAACACTTCTGTAGATAGTGAAACAGGTGAAATATCTCATTATCATATTGTCATTTTCAAAAATCCGGATGGCAAAATGACAATGCTTCTTTCAAAACCGGTATTACGGGAAATTGATATTTCGGAATATGTGGTCGGGGAGGTATAAATATATATTATTAATGCAAATTTAAAAAGTGGTATTTCCTTAGAGAGAAGGTGAACTATTGGAAATAGAAAGAAATGGTACTTATACATGCAAGATAGTGGGAATAAATACCGAAGAAACGGATTATCTGGGAACATTAACCGTGGACGAAGAATATACTATTCGAATCGAAGTTAAAGAAGTTGAACGCAAATGCTTTGATGGGATAAAGGATGTTCCGTATGTGAATATTGTTGTTAAGTGGGAAGGTAAGTATGTTACAATAGTAGACTGTCAGTTGGCAGAAAAAGAATTTAGAGGCGGACCTAATAATGCTAAAATTTATTTGAAATATATATCATCGCTGTTATTGGTAGATTATTTATGGACTCCACCAAAGGAAATACAGTTTAGCGGTTTTAGCTGTTCAATAACTGAAATTACGGAATTGTTGGGAAATTATCCATATGAAATAGACTATGATCAGTTATTGTTCCCAAATGTGGAATGTAATATTAAAGGCAATATTGTTTCAAAAAAAGTAGGACATGGATTTTCTTATTTTGTAGCACCTTCAATAATATACGAAACAGATGGAATGCATGTGTCAATGTATGGAAAAATTCAATATTCCGGAGGACGAGAACAAAGTATTAGTGAACTTCGAGAGATCTTACATAAAATATGCTTGTTTTTTGAAATTTTATCTGGAGAAATAATTACTATTAATGAGATTATTTTCGAGCAAGATAAAAATTGTGTTAAAGCCGTAGGTTTCTGCAATTTTCCTAAAAGTACACTGAATGGGTTACAGTCGAGCTTTGACACCAGAAAGTGCTTACGTAAAAGTATATTTAAAGTTACTGATTTTGGGAATGACATTGGAAAAGCGATAGCTTCTTTTTGTGATATTCAAAGTGAGTGTATGTTAGCTTGCGAGGCATATAAGCAAATTCTGTTGGATGAGGAAATAAAGATAAGTACCTACAATAAATTTTTAAAGGTTATGCAAGTCGTAGAGGGATTTCAGCGTGCTAAGATAGATGCGGGAGAAAACCTAGAGTTTCAGCAAAAAAAGAATAGTATATTAGAAAAATTGAATGATGAAGAAGATAAAGTATTTCTGGAAAAGTACACAAACTATAACGGACAAAGTTTTAGAAAATGTATGAATGAGTTGACGGTAAATAGTTTGCAGGTTATTTCTGGGTTAACAAAAGGACAAGCACGAAAAAATAGTGATGATATTATCGATGCTATCATAAACGATAGAGATGTATATACACATGCCTCAAAAGAAGAAAAACCTAGATTATCAATTGATAAACTGCAGGCAGTAAATTACTGTTATAAAACATTTTTTAGAGTCATGGTATTGAGCAAGATGGGCTTGACAGAGAAGCTGATAAGAAACAGATTATTGTTTGATAGGAAATTTGTAGCATTTTATCAGATGCTTTTTGGATTGGAAATATTGAAAGAAGATTCACATACAGATACAGGTGATTTTGACGATTTAATGTGGTAACAGGTTGTAGGTAGGGCAATTATATTGAACCTAAGAAGGCAGAACATAAAACGGAAGTAGGTAGTATGAGCAGAAGAAAAACAAAGAAACAAAAACAACAGATTGTTAAGTACGAAAGCAACAATATATCTCAAGAACAAATAATAGAAACTCAGGCCGAGGCGTATTACAGGGCACTTAAACGTATTGAAGATGAAAAGTCTAAGGAAGAAGAACAAAAGCCGGAACGGCGAAAATATAAATGGTATGAAGAAGTTCTCTTTTGTATAAATGTATTCTTTTGGCCATGGAAAATAAGCAAGAGATTTAGTGTTAGTAATCGAATTTATGACAGTATACCAGTTATGTTCGTTTCTTTTGTCTTGCGCCTTACTGGCGGAATTATGTGGCTTGTTGGTATGGTAGGTTTAGTGACGGCTGTATATAATTTGATTGTTTACAGAGTATTTAAAGATATTGTTGGAGTTGGCCCCTTTTCGTTAGTCATATTACTTTTGGGAGCGATTTTTATTTTAGCTGCAGACGCGTTTGAAAAAGAAACAGATAGTAATAAGATATATGCTTATTCTGCAAGTATTATAGCGTTGGTAAGTTGTATTGTAAGCATAATTGCGTTGGTGGGTATGTAGAAACGCGTAAAGATGAATTTGTGTAGATGTTTATGGGAGGTAAGTTTTTGGTGTACAATAATTATATTTATGGGATATTTAATCAAAATAGTATTCAAGAGCAGTTAAGACAACAACAACTACAGCAACATCATAATGACCAGGTAGGGAAAAGTATTAAATGTGCAAATAAGTTGGATGAATTTTTGAAGAGTATAGATGAAGTTGAACCTGAGTATCAACAGCTTGCTTTTGAACAATGTTGCCTTGTGATTGGTAATCATATGAGACAGCGCGGAAGTCTTTAAATACATTATGGTAAAGAAAGTGAGATGAGCATTTTGGAAAAAACTTTTGACCTTTCACAATTTGATGAATACAGAGAAGACAACAGAAGAGAAGTGAAAAAAGCAGAAGGTGGTTTGCCGGTTTCTTTGTGGGACACCTATTCTTCCTTTGCAAATTGCTATGGTGGAGTTATTATTCTTGGTGTTAAAGAGAACAAAGATGGTAGTTGGAGAACTACCGGTCTCCAGAATGCATCTAAGCTTCGCAAGGAATTTTGGGATAATATGAACAATCCCAAGAAGGTAAGTATAAATCTTCTGTCAGAAGATGATGTGCAGACCTATGAAGTTGGTGCCAATAAAGATGTCATTATGGTTATTTATGTACCTATGGCAAAGCGTGAGCAGAAGCCGGTGTACATTAACAATGATATTTTTAATGGTACTTTTCGCCGTAATTATGAGGGCGATTATCATTGTACCAGATTGCAGGTAAAGACCATGCTTCGTGACCAGACCGAGCGCACTATGGATATGGAAGTGCTTGATAAGGTTCCGATGGAAGATTTGAATTATGATACTATTTATGGATATCGAAATAGCCATCGTTCTTTAAAAGAAGGACATCCTTTTGAGCGCTTAAGCGACCATGAGTATCTGAGAAGCATTGGTGCGGCTGCTATTTCTGATGAAGATGGAAAGTTGCATCCTACGGCAGCAGGTATGCTGATGTTTGGGGACGAGTACAATATTGTGCGCCATTTCCCTGAGTATTTCTTAGATTACAGGGAAGAGTTGGACCCTACTACACGCTGGAGTGACAGATTGCAGTCCAGTTCCGGTGAATGGTCCGGAAATGTGTGCGACTTTTATTTTAGAGTTTATAACAAGATTATTAAAGACATTAAGGTGCCTTTCAAAATGGTTGGTGGCGAACGTGTTGATGATACGCCGGTACACAAGGCACTTCGTGAGGCTTTGGCAAACTGCCTGATTAATGCAGATTATCATGGATTGCGTGGTGTTGTTATCCGTAAGGAACCGGACAAGCTGGTTTTGGCAAATCCCGGTTATATCAGAACGGGTAAAAAGCAAATGCGTCTTGGCGGTGAATCTGATCCGCGAAACAAGGCACTTATGAAGATGTTTAATCTTATCAATATCGGTGAGCGTGCCGGAAGCGGTGTGCCGAATATCTTTAATGTTTGGGCAGATGAAGGTTGGGAAGAACCGGTAATTGAGGAGAGATTTGATCCGGACAGAACAGTACTGTCGCTTTCTTTTAAGAAAAAGGTGACGAAAAAAAGTGGCGAAAAAAAAGTGGCGGAAAAAAGTGGCGAAAAAAAAGTGACGAAAAAAACGCAGGAAAAATATGATGCTATTTTGAATGCTATGCAGCCGGATAAGTGGTATAAGGCTTCGGAATTTGAAACTGTTGTTGGAGTTAAGGAATCAAGAATTAAAGTACTGCTTAAGGATATGCTAGAGCAGGGATTGATTGAAAGTATGGGCAGTACGAAGGGTAAGATGTATAAGAAAGTGAATGTATAAGAGAGAAGGGTTCATATGAGTATTTTCATCACAAATAATATTGAACAAGAGTGTGAAAATTTGATTTCGATGTATACTGATATTGGGTATGTAAAGAAAAGAATCCTTCAGAACTATCCCAATTTATCGTCGGCGAAGCAATCGTCAGTAGCGAAAAAAATCAAATCACATATAGACCAAGCAAATAGTTTTTTTGAAGGAACGGATGATAATGTTTTGACGGCTCCTTTGACACTTTTTTACGCAATTCAAAATTATGCTAAAGCTATTTATCTTGTGAATTACCCCAATCTTTCGTTAGCGGGTTCACATGGAATTGATTTTGATAATACAGTTTCGCAGAATGCAAACGAAATAGGTAATATTACATGTAAAATGACAAGAAATGGAACGTTTCGTAACTTAATTGCTGTGACAGGGGATGACCTTTGTGCAGGTGATTCGTTTGTAATAAGAGATATATTTTCTATTATTCCAGAACTACGAGAAACTTATTTTTTAAGGTATTTTGAAGAACCAAATGTATTTCTTTTGAGAAAGAAGAAACATTGTATATCAGAATACGAGATGATTTTACAGGAAGAAAATGTTCAAAAAATAGCAAATAGAGATTTTTCTTTGCTGGGACAGAATAGTTTTCATTTAGTGTTTGGAGATAGTGCAGGGTACATTTGGATTGATGCAAACTACTCAGACGAAAAAGGGAAACGAGTGTTATATAATGATATTTATGGAAATATATATTGCACAAATGCAATTTCTGTTAATGGAAGGATTGTAAAGATAAGTAAAATTGTAAACTTATATATATGTTACTATGCATTTAGCATGCTTGTGCGATACCACCCTGAGAAATGGAAAACATTTTGTGAGTCATCAGATATTGCAATAATACGAAAGTTGCTGATAAATTGTAGACGAGAGATGCTTGTAGAGGTGATACAATTATTAAGTGGCAAAGAGTATGCCTTTACAACGGTTATGGAAGAAATGGACGCAGAGCTTGATGCAAGTGAAGTCTATAAATTGGTAAAGGAAGAGGCGTGGAGAGAATACAAAAGAACAGGAAGAAATACACTTATTTTTTAGAAAGATTCAAGAAAAAATTGTTGGGCTAACAGTTGACTAAAGATACGCGCAAAGGAGTTTTGTGTATATCTTTACTTGAAATATGTGGCTGTTAGTATCGAACTAGTAGCTTGCATGTGAACATGCAAGCTGATGTGCAAGTTATAGGCAAGTCATATGCAAGTCGTTATATAGGTTATAGTTTGGTTTTTGAAGATTATCTTTGAAAAATCTGTATTACACCATATATCAAGTGCTACTGCGTTGTCGGTTCGCCACCTAAGTTCTCACGAGCCGTGATGCGAATCTGCAACATTTCCTCCGGAAAAAGTAAAAATAATAGGTAAAATACCCATAAAATGAGTCGTAAAACGGCAAAAACGTAACATATAAGTTTCTAAATACGACTACATCAGACCGTGAAGGTGGACGTACTGTAGGTTCAGGACGTGTTGCTACAATCATCGAGTAATTTATGCGATGGCATTGAGCCAAGTAAATAAGTAAAAATATAGCCCAGGAACAAGCTTGCTTGTTTCTGGGTTTATTTTTACTTATTTATTGGGCGAAGTCCGCGACTGAGATGAAGCGAAGCAGTGTAAATTGTCACTTTTTTCATATTCTTGAAACCAAATCCCCACAATTCACGTCTAATGTATGTGAAATGAAATAAAGGACGCTTTATTTTAAAATTACAGATATGCGCGCAGGAGAAAAAATGAATACAGAAAACATATTTTTAGTCAAACGAGCACAAAGGCGTGATAAAGATGCTTTTTGCGAATTAATGGACTTACAGATGAAGGATATGTACCGCGTTGCAATCGCCATTCTGGCAAGTGAAGAAGATGCCGGAGATGCGATGCAGGATACCATATTATCGTGCTGGGAAAAGATAGATACCTTGAAGAAGCCGCAATACTTTAAGACATGGCTTACAAGAATACTGATCAATCATTGTTATACTATTTTGAGACAAAAAAGAGTTTATATTGGGCTGGATCAATGTGAAGAGAGCGCAAAATATGATGAGTATAACATTGAGTTGAAGGAAGCGTTTCGGGCATTGGATGAAAGGTATCGCCTGCCAATCGAATTATTTTACGGGCAAGGATACAAAGTAAAAGAAATTGCAGCGCTGACAGATCTACCGGAAAATACGATAAAGACATATCTTTCAAGAGGAAGAAAGCAGCTCGCAAAGTTTTACGGAGAGGAGAATTCATATGATGGAAGAAAAAATATTACCGGAAGAAATTGAATTATCAGAAATCGTATTAAAGAAGACAGATCATGCCTTTGAAAGGATCAGACAGGAGGATTGTGTCATGATGAGCAAGAAAAATAAGAGAACATGGTTGAAATCACAGGCTGCGGTCATCGCAGGTGCATGTATACTGGCAGTCAGCAGTGCAAGTGTGGTGGCTGCGATTCATCATTATTGGGGAAGGGGGATGAATGGCAATATACAGGCAAGTGATACACAGCAACAGCAGTTGACAAATGACAGCATTGCCGAAATTTATCCGGAAAAGGCTGATTATGAATCATTAAAGGTTGTAGATAATGGGGTAACGATCGCGCCTGATACAGTTATTGTGGACGAGCGTTTTGCCTACATGTCTTTTACCATCTCAGGATATCAGGTGAGTGAGGACAAGGAACCGGGATTTGAAAGCGTTAATGTGGAATCCAAAGATGTCCCATTGAATATGGCAGGATCAATTTATGATGGGATCGTATCGGATGAGAATGGAACTCCGGTTTACGAGGATGGAAGTGCCATTCAATTTGGAGAGGACGGAGATGTCATAAGTCATTATCTGGATGAAAATGGAAATCTGGAATATATTATCAAGGCATTTGTTGCTGATGAAACAGATACACTGTTAGGCAAAACGGTAAATGTGGAATTTGAGAATCTGGGGACATTATACAAAACAGATTTTACGAATGAGAAAGACGGCGTATGGAAATTTGAAATGAAACTGCCTGATGTCAGCGCCGCAAAGCATTTTGATATCAACAAAGAATTGTCGGGAGCAGACATTACAGTCACAGATGCGGAAATATCACCAATATCTATGCGGGTCAATTATACGGTTTCTGCAGATATGGAAGCGAATGAAGATGAAATTGGCATTCCGGAAGTGAAAGGTGTCATCCTGAAGGACGGAACTCGTATTCCATATCTGGCAGATGGTGGAAATGTCGGTTATACGGATGCGACACATGCATACCATATCACAGGCTATGATCGCGTGGTAGATGTGGATGAGATACAGTCGTTATTGCTTTTGGTTAAGCCGGGAGAGGAGCCGGTTTCGGTAGATATTCAGTGAAAGCACAGAAAAGAAGTTAAAAACATTTGAAAATATGCTATGATGTAAGTATTCAAAATCATGTAAATCTGTAATGAGATAGTCATTTAAGAACTGGAGTTTACGGATTGATAGAGAAATGTAATGACAACTTGCAGGAGAGCAAAATGGCACGAGACAAAAAGATAATCTACATCATAGAAGATGACGTGGCACTGAATCACGGAATTGAGCTAACGCTTGGAAATGAAGCATATGAGTGTCGTCAGTTTTTTACACTAGGTGAGATTCAGCATATAGAGCAGGCGGATCTAGTGATCCTGGATATTAATCTGCCGGACGGTAACGGATTTGACTACCTGAAACAAGTCAGAAAGATATCTAACGTGCCTGTCCTGATACTGACGGCGAACGATACGGAACTTGACGAGGTGATGGGACTGACGCTGGGAGCAGATGATTATGTCACAAAACCATTTTCACTCATGACGCTAAGGCTTCGTGTGAACAATCTGCTGGCAAGAGCAGGTGCCAGACAGGCAGAATATGCAAACAGATATGAAAAGCATGGTCTGGTTCTGGATTTCGGCAATTTACTGTTTCAAAAAAACGGTGTGGAAATCGAATTAAGTAAGACGGAGATCCGTTTATTGAAATATTTCACGGAAAATGAAGGGATCACGCTTCCCCGGGAAAAGCTGATCGACTATGTATGGCAGAATCAGCAGTATGTAGATGAAAATGCATTATCTGTCACTGTAAAAAGACTGCGGGATAAAATAGAAAGCTCCGGTGAGCGGCTGATCCATACTATATACGGTATTGGATATGTTTTTAAAGGATAGCGATGTATCTGCCGGATAGCAGATATTTGTGATGGCAGCATAGGTGAAAACATGAAATATAGAAGAAACGAATATGAAATTTTAAATCAGATGCTGGATGATGCGATCGCAGGCACTTTTGAGGAAAACTGCTTTGATGAAAGTGAGCTTTCAAAATTGCAGACAAAGCTGATGCGTTATCTGACCTCGGCATCGATGTCTGAAAAAAAGATTTGTGAAGAAAAGAATAACATAAAGGAGCTCATCACCAATATTTCGCACCAGACAAAAACACCGCTTACCAATATACTGATGTATGCGGAACTATTGACAGAGGCAGCGGAGACAGAGAAGGAAAAGGAATATGCCGGCGAAATATATGCACAGGGGAAAAAGCTGGAAAGCCTGATCGGTGCACTTGTGAAAATGTCACGGCTTGAGACAGGAATCTTCCAATATGAGCAGAAGGTGACTGCTTATCAGACGATCATCAGTAGAGCGGTGGAGCAGGCGTTACCCAAAGCTACCGCAAAGGAGATAACGATCCATGTAAAAGAGGGTGGCTGCTATCAGGCAAACATCGACGAAAAGTGGGTAGTGGAAGCAGTTTACAACATTCTGGACAATGCGATCAAGTATTCAGATGCAGGCACGGTGATTTCTGTGGAAGAGTTTTCCTATGAATTCTTTTCGGGAATACGGATCACAGATCAGGGCGTGGGCATTGCGGAAGAAGAAATTCCGTTATTGTTTGGGCGGTTTTACAGAGGAAAAACGGTGCATGATAAAGAAGGAATAGGCGTCGGCTTATATCTGGCGCGTGAAATCGTGGAACATAACGGAGGATACATAAAGGTCAAGTCAGAAGTCTTAAAGGGTTCTACATTTGATATATGTTTTCCAAGATAGTGTCATGCATTTCTTGTCATATATTTGTTTAGCAAATGTGCGGCTAAATAACCCGCGAAGCAGATTATAGCGATATCAATTTATCTGCGAAGCAGATTTTGCAAGGATTGCGGTTCAAAATATTGCAACATTGTAAGATTTGAGAAAGAATCTGGAAAGAACAATGCGATATGCTGGGTATTGTAAAAATACGCAGCATTTTTAATTGCTGTATATTTGCGTAGCAAATGTACGACCAAATAATCTGTATGGCAGGTTATAGTTAATTGCTAAACTACAATGGAAAGGAAAGTAAAATGGAAATTTTAAGAACAGAAAATCTGAAGAAATATTATGACCAGAATATGGTATGCGTGAAAGCATTGGATGGCGTGGATCTGTCGGTAGAGCAGGGTGAATTTGTAGCAATCGTCGGTACATCCGGAAGCGGAAAGTCCACACTTCTGCATATGCTGGGAGGACTTGACCGCCCTACAGCAGGTACTGTGCTGGTAGATGGGAAAAAGATCTTTGACCTGAAAGAAGAAGAACTGACTATTTTCAGAAGAAGAAAGATCGGTTTTGTGTTTCAGGCATATAATCTTGTTCCGGTGTTGAATGTGTATGAGAATATTGTGCTGCCGATCCAGTTAGACGGCAGCAGAGTGGATGAGGCATTTATAGAGCAGATAATTGAAGTACTGGGTCTTACCGAAAAGAAAAACAGTCTGCCGAATCAGCTCTCCGGCGGGCAGCAACAGAGGGTGGCGATCGCGAGAGCACTTGCCACAAAACCGTCTATTATCCTGGCAGATGAGCCGACCGGAAATCTGGATTCCAAGACAAGTCAGGATGTATTGGGTTTGCTTAAGGTAACCGGGCGGAAATTTAAACAGACGATCGTTATGATTACACATAACGAGGAAATCGCGCAGATGGCTGACCGTATCATCCGTATTGAGGATGGACGCATTTTAGCGGGAGGGGGTCAGATCCATGCGTAAGGTGCAAAACGGAAGATGTATTGCGAATATCAGTAAAAAGAGCATACTGGCAAATAAAAAGAGAAACAGTATCCTGCTGGCAGCAATCATTTTGACAACGGTCATGCTCAGCACTTTGTTTACGGTGGCAAGCAGTCTGATCAAATCGCTTGAAACTGCAACCTGTTATCAGGTCGGTACATATACACATGCAGGTTTCAAGTATCTGACACAGGAAGAGTATGATAAGCTGAAAACAGATACAAAAATCTACGATCTGTCCTATAATATCATACTTGGTGAAGTATTAAATGAAGAATTATCTGAAGACTATACGGAGGTCAGATACACGGAGCCTCTTTGCGCAAAGCAGAGCTATTCTTATCCGGAGACAGGAACGCTGCCTCAAAAATATGAGGAAGTGGCAACCTGTACCGCGGTTCTGGATGCGTTTGGTGTTCCGCATGAGCTTGGACAGACCCTGCATCTGCAGCTGACCAATGGATTTGATACCTATGAAGGAGATTTTAAAGTCTGCGGGATCTGGGAAAAACCGGCGTTGACTATGACAAATGAAATTTATTTTTCAAAAGAATTTCAGGAAAGTTTTGCGCCTGTCTGGAAGAATAGGGAGGATTATAACAGACATTTGAGTGCAAATTCCTATGCAGGCTCCATCAATCCTGATTTTAATTTCAGTTCTTCCTTCAATATTACAGGAAAAATGGAGGCGCTTAAAGAAAGACTCGGTTTCGGCGATGAAATAAAGGATGGCATTAACTGGGCATATACGACAAGTGAGCTGGATGCAACAACCGTTCTGATCGTTGCAGTTATATTGATCATGATCATTTTGGCGGGGTATCTGATCATTTATAACATTTTCCTGATCGCGATCACGTCCGATATTCATTATTATGGTCTGTTGAAAACGATCGGAATGACGAACAGGCAGTTGAAAAAAATGGTTTTAAGGCAGGCATTGTTTTTAAGTGTGATCGCGATCCCGGTAGGCATGCTTCTGGGCTATCTGATATCATATTTTGTAGTGCCTCTGATTGCAAATAATATGTTGACAGATGCATGCAAGGTTTATCCGAATGGATTTGTGTTTCTTGCCTGTGCTGTATTTGCGTGGATTACAGTCAGGATCAGTTGCGCAAAGCCCTGCAGGATCATTCGGAAAATATCTCCGGTAGAGGCTGTAAAGTTCAGTGACTGTCCGGTAGAAAAGCTGTCAAAGCATAAAAAGGCAAAGTGGGTAACGCCGTTTTCCATGGCATGGGAAAATCTGAAAAGAAATAAGAAGAGAACGACAGCGGTGCTATTATCCATGGTACTCAGCGTTCTGATGATCAATGTTACAGTATCGATCGTTTCCTGCTTTGATGAAGATAAATATATTTCCATGTTTGCGGGCAGTGATTTTTCCATTGCAGATGCCACGTTATATAATCTCAGTGCTATTGACAAAAATCTGGAGGGAGTATCTGCACAGGATATGGAAGCACTCAGAGCAATGGATGGTGTTACAGAATCCGGTGCAATCTATATGGAGGAATCGGAGCAGAAGCTGGAAGGCGATGCATGGGAAAGGATGAAAAAAATATATGAGGAACATACTGACTGGTATGTGCAAAGCCCGGATGAAAAAGAGTGGTGGGATTCGTGTGTTTACGACCGGAAAGAGATCAGCTCTCATTTGTATGGTGTGGATGAGCTGATCTTCCATGCACTGGAACTGGAAACGGATAAGGTCGACTGGAATACTTTTTGCTCCGGCGATTATGCCATTGTATCTTCTATGTTGGATAGTGACGGCAACGATGCGGATCTGGCGCTGTATCAGGTAGGAGAGAAAATACCGGTTCAGCTGCCGGATGGCAGCACAAAGGAATATGAGGTCATTGGAATCGGAGATGTGCCATATGTCATGGGACCAATGCACAGCCATGGAATGGACATCTATATAACAATACCCGCTGCGGAATATCTGAAGGTTGTGCCACAGGCGAAGGGCGCTTTGCAATTCATGATCAATGTGGAGAAGGAGTATCTTGAGGCAGATGAGGCATATGTAGAACAGTATTGTAATGTGACAAATCAAAAGTTGGATTTTAAATCCAGAAAAATGTATCTGCAGGAATTTAAAGATATGGTAAACATGTTTCTGATCGTAGGAGGTGCGTTGAGTGCGATCCTGGCGCTGATCGGCATTTTGAATTTTATCAATCTGACTTACACCTCGATCCATGAACGGAAACAGGAACTGAAAATCTTATGGTCTGTCGGTATGACAAAAAAGCAGATCGCTTCCATGCTTTCCTTTGAAGGAATGCTGAGAATGGGACTTGCATTTGCACTTGTACTGACGGTAGGGCAGCTACTGAATTACTACGTTGTATATGCGATTGCCGGTGGTATGATCATGTTTACCAGCCATTATGTGATCTGGCCGATGCTTGTATGTATCCCTGTATTTGGGGTGATTGCAGCATTGATTCCGAGATCTATGGTAAAGAAAATATTCTGATGCAGGTTTCTTCTTCAAATGATATAATGATGTCAGGGGCAAAAGGCACGAATTTGATGCCTATAGAAAAGCAAAGAAAGGCATAAGGCGAAAATGCAGGCGGAAAGAAACTCGAAATCTCCCATCAGTGAAGAACTGTATGATATATTGCAGGAAAAGGGCTATTCCCAGCAGTTCAGTGATCTGATCACAAGAAATCTGAATACTGATTTTACAGCCGGACGGATGATCGGCTATCTGTCTCATTACACAAATCTTCCGGAGGAAGAAATCGTGGATGAGATGCTTGCAATCTTAAGTGACCACAGCCGTATCATGCAGAAGAAAGGCATGGAACGGAATAACGCGAAATGGAACCAGTTAAAATGGGAGGGATTGTTTGAGGAGGGGAGAGAACAGTGAAGAAAACAAAGAATACGTTGAAAAGAGCAGTTGCTTTAGTAGCCGTGTGTATATGTTGCCTGGGGCTGACTGCATGTGGGGAAAATAGTGAAAATGGAAACGCAGATAAACAGACAGAAAGTCAGGCAGAGCAGGCCACGCAGGAGAAGAAGACTGCTGATGTAGATGCAGCAGAGGATATTGATAAGAATGCAAAAGCCGGAAGTGACGGAGCAGAGACTACAGAAGCCGGAGAAAATGCAAAAGCAGCCACAGAGGATGCAGAAGATAGCGGGGCAGTATTAAAAAACGGCAGATATATTCTGGCACGCCCCTCACAAAACGGTGCATTATCTGTGAAAGGCACACAGCTTGTAGATGAAAAAGGACAGGCGGTGCAGCTTCGGGGGATCAGCACACACGGTATTGCATGGTTCCCCGATTTTGTAAATCAGGATGCTGTGATGCAGCTCAGTACAGATTGGGGCGCGAATCTGTTTCGGATCGCTATGTATACGGATGAGAACGGCGGATATTGTACAGATGGAGACAAGGAAAAGCTGAAGGAACTTGTGACAGACGGCGTGGAATATGCAAAGCAGGCAGATATGTATGTGATCGTGGACTGGCATATTCTGCATGACAGCAATCCCTTGACCCATAAGGCGGAAGCCCTGCAATTCTTTAAAGAAATGACGGAGAAACTGAAAGGCGAAAAGCATGTGCTGTATGAGATCTGTAATGAGCCGAACAGCGGCTGCAGCTGGGAGGATATCAAGACGTATGCTAATGAGGTGATCCCTGTGATACGTGAAAATGCTCCGGAAGCGGTAATACTGGTTGGCACACCAACTTGGAGCCAGGAAATTGACAAGCCGCAAAATGATCCGATCACAGGCTATGACAATATTATGTATACACTTCACTTTTATGCAGCAACACACAAAGAAGATCTGCGCAATAAAATGGTAAATGCGGTAGAAGCAGGAACGCCTGTATTTGTCAGCGAATACGGTCTGTGTTATGCAAGCGGAAACGGTGGGAATGATCTTGAGCAGGCGCAGAGCTGGATCGATACGATGGATCAAAAAGGCATCAGTTATGCAGTATGGAGCTTCTGTAATAAAGAGGAGACTTCAGCATTGATCGCTTCTTCCTGCCGGAAGACCTCCGGTTTTACCAGAGAAGATCTGAGCGAGAGCGGTAAGTGGATCATGGATATGCTCCATACAGTAAAGACAGAGGATGGAAGTACGCAGACCGTCGTAGACAGCAAGGATAAAACACAAAATCAAAATAATGGATCCGGTGTATCTGAGAGAACAGAAGCAGATGAGACAGAAGGAAAGACTGGTACAGATGTATCAGAAAAAAGGTTAAACAGTGGTAATCTGTCGGTGGATGCAAAACTGACAGGCAGCTGGGAATCCGAAGGCAGAACCTTTTATCAGTATCAACTGACAATAACGAATAATGGGGAGGCAGATGTATCATCATGGGAGATCTCTCTGCAGTTTTCGGATACGATAACACTGTCTGATGGCTGGAATGGAGAATATCAGGCTGATGGAAGCACACTTACGATCCATTCTCTGGATTACAATAGTGAGATTGAAAAAGGGGCGTCCACGGCTGACGTAGGATTTATAGTCAGTGCAGCCGGGACGCTGGAGATTGAATAAAAATACAGCTTTCAATTATGGAAAGCTGTCAGGCAGAGCAGGTCAGAAGACGGAAGACCTGCTCTGCTGTTTTTTTTAGATTTTGTCCGGCCACAGCCGGATCCATTGCTTCTTCTAAGCTGACAGGCTTTTGCAGAATAGGAAAATACGCATCAATGCCATATGTGTTGCAAAGCATGGCATCATCAGCGGCACAGCCACAAAAGGCAATCACTTTTTTATTGTATTTTTTTGCAAGGGAGGCGATACCGACAGGTGCCTTTCCCATAACTGTCTGACCATCCAGGCGGCCTTCACCGGTGATGATAAGGTCAGCATCCTGTATGGCAGCCTCCATATGAGTTTCTTCTAAGACAATAGAAATACCCGATTGCAGTCTGCCGCCCAGATAGGCAGAAAATGCAAAACCAAGACCGCCTGCTGCGCCCGCACCGGGCATATTTTTATCAGCTTTTTTGTTATGGATTTTCTGTGTCAGATCGGCAAAAGCAGATAACCATGCATCCATCTGAGAGATCATAGCAGGATCGGCACCCTTTTGCGGACCGTAAATGTAGCTGCAGCCATTTCCGCCACAGAGGGGATTTGTGACATCACATGCGATCCGGAAATCACAGTCTGCAAGAAGGGGATTTGCAAGAGAGGCATCTATGCTGACTATATTTTTGACACCATCTGCGCCGTAAGAGACAGTGTTTCCGGACTGGTCCAGAAAACGGAAGCCAAGTGCCTGCAGCATTCCGACACCGCAGTCATTTGTGGCACTTCCGCCTATTCCGATAATGAAATGCCGGCATCCCTTCTGCAGGGCGTCTGCGATCATTTCACCAACGCCGAAGGTTGTTGTATGGAGAGGGTTTCTCTTTTTATATGGAACTAATGTAATGCCTGCGGCAGAAGCCATTTCTATAATGGCGGTTTTTTTATGCAGAATGCCATAAGAGGCACTTACCGGATCGCCAAGAGGGCCTGTGACCGTGACAGCTTCTGTTTTTCCCTGCATTCCCATAGTCAGGGCAGTGGCAGTTCCTTCTCCACCGTCAGCTAAAGGACGGATATTCACATCGATATTTTCTGAGGCAAGAAGAATGCCTTCTTTTATTGCAGCAGCAGCCTCCATGGAAGAAAGACTTCCCTTGAAGGAATCTATGGCGATGAGAACTTTCATATGTCGCTCCTCCTGTTTTCCTGTGATAGAAGTATTTTATAATGCAGTACAAAAGTCTGTGTAAGCCTGTACCACCCACGGACTCTATAAGCACTTACGGGGCAGGTAGCTATAGTATAGCAGAGATCAAAGAAAAAAGCAGGTAGTAAGGAAAAGATGTTTTAAGGGAATAGTTTGAACTGCTACTTGACAAAATAACAGGATATGCTAAACTGTATTACACGAAGCAGTACAGTTAATACAGGGACAATATAAAGGAAAGGAGAATCTATGATTCAACTGGATGGGAGAAGCAGTAAACCTCTCTATGAACAGATTATCGAGCAGTTTAAGCTTCTGGTGGCACGGGGAAGTCTGATGCCGGAAGATGCGATCCCCTCGGTGAGAAAGCTGGCATCCCAGCTTGGCATTACACCGTCTACGGTAGCAAAGGCTTACCGGGAACTGGAAAGACAGGGCGTGATCGAAACAATCCGGGCAAAGGGTACCTTTATAGCACGGAAGGTGGAGCTTCAGGCAGATGACAGGAAGCTTTCTGCGCTTCATCAGTCACTCAGTAGTATAGCACTGGAGCTGAAAATGATGGGTTATACAAAGGAGCAGGCCATGGAACTTATGGCTGAGACGTTTGAAGAGATTTAGCACCGGATCAGTTTGACAGAGAAGGTAAAAATGATGATTTTAAGTATGACAGGGGAGGATACAGATGTTAGAAGCAAGAAATGTAACAAAAAAATACGGAAAGAAAACCGCTGTAGCCGATGCCACATTTCTGGGAGAGAGAGGCAGGATACACGGTCTGGTCGGAGAAAACGGAGCGGGAAAGACGACACTTTTGAAATGCATGGCAGGTATTTACAGACCGGAAGGCGGCAGTATTACATATGATGGAAAACCTGTATATGATAATGAAAAAATGCTGGAGCGCGTTGCTTTTATCTCTGATTCGCAGGAGTTCTTTTCTATATATACTGCAAAGGGACTGCTCAGGTTTTATCAGAAGTGTTATCCGGATTTTCAGATGGATCAGTTTATGAAGCTGAACCAGAAATTCGATATAGATCTGAAAAAGGGGATCGGGGCGATGTCAAAAGGACAGAAAATGCGGTTTTCATTTATGCTGGCGATTGCGAGGAGACCGGATTATATTTTGATGGATGAGCCGACAGACGGACTAGATGCCGGAAGCCGCAAATATCTGAAGGATATCCTGATCGAAGAAACGGAGAAGAGAGAGCTTGGCGTGGTGCTGTCCTCCCATGATCTGAATGGAATGGAGATGCTCTGTGATGAAGTATCCTTTATGAAGCGGGGCAGAATACAGATACACAGTGATATGGATGATGTGATCGAAGGTGTCCAGAAATGGCAGGGAGAGCTTGCAGGAGAGGATATGGAAAAGCTGAAAAAAGAGATTCCGCTTTTCGATATACAACAGATGGGCAGAGTTGTTACGTTCCAGACAATGGGAAATGCGGCAGAAAATGAAGAGAAGCTTGTAAAGCTTGGTGTGGAGGCGTTGGCAAGACAGAAGATCACTTTTGAAGAAGTATTTCTGACATGGGATGAAAATTTAGAATTACTACAGAAACAGAAGAAAGAGGAGGGGTTAGCATGAAGAAACTATTATACAGAGACAGGTGGGAGATCGTTCTGCTGATCGTTGTATCGGCTCTGCTCATACTGCTGGGGCTGAGAACGACTGCAGCTAACAGCAGATCACTTGCAGATACCATGTCTTTTTATCAGAAGCCTTTAGCTGGCTATGATTCGCAAATAAAAAATGCAATAGATGCAGATACAAGGGCAGCGCTGATTGAGAACAAGGTGGGAACAGAAGAGATGCTGGTAGATATGGCGCACTGGTTTCAGGAATCATATATTGCCGGACCGGGCGAAACCGCAGAAAGAGTTATTGTTCTGTTATTTGTCATGCAATTTGTCAAATGGCTGCTGTTTGAAAAACGAAATGGCGTAGAATTTGCTGCAACCTTACCCATTAGCAGAAGAAGAGCATTTATGCATGAGGCTGTGCTTGGAACGGTGCTTCTTGTGGGCAGTGCCATTGTGTATCTGGCAGGACTTCTGACTGTTTATCAGACACTTCTGAATAAATGTGGAACGATTATAACAGACAGTAATGTGTTTGCCGGTGTAAAAGATTTCTCTAAAGTACCCGTCTCTTATCTGCTGGCTCCCTTTGTGTTTGCTCTTTTGCTATACAGCATTTTGTTATGCATGAGAGCGGTATCCAACTCTCCCGGCGCATGTATTTTTCTGTGGGGGTTGGGATGGCTTCTGCTTCATTATGCAGACTTTGGAAAGGCAACAGCTGCTATAGAAGATTTTAAACAGAAGTATAATCTGATGCTGAATGGTGTTATGTATGCACTGGATACAAGAGAGTTCCCGCCTGCTTCTCATATGCTGCCTGTGCTATTTGTCCTGCTGATTCTTAGCTTATTGTTTTTCGGGATCGGCGCCTGTCTGGAAAAAAGAAAGAACCTGTCCAAAGGCGGAGCTTTCCAGTCTGAGTGGCTGACAGGGGCGATAGTCATTGTCAGTATGCTCTTGCTCTTTCGGTTTGCGCAGGATTCGGCATCTGTTTTACTGGACTATACGGGGCATGGCTTTTATATTCCGTTCTGTATACTGTCTGTAGTTCTTGCTTTTGTTTCAGGAGCTGGTCTGTTTTATATATTGCGGGAGAAATAATTCGGATTTTGTGAGTGTACAAGGTGAATAAAGAAAAAAGAGCAGATCAAATTGAACTGCTCTTTTTTCCCTTACAGGAAAATATATTTCGCGACAAACAACACAGCAAGCACATACATCAGTGGTGTGATCTTTTTTGCTTTTTTGGTAAACAGGTTGATGATGACATAAGAGATCACGCCGATCGCAATACCTTCTGAAATGCTGTACATCAGGGGCATGGCAAGCAGGCAGAGGTAAGCGGGAACTGCTTCCGTCAGATCATCAAAGCTGATGTCTGTTACTGCTGTTACCATCAGGAAACCGACGAAGATCAGAGCCGGAGCGGTGGCAAATCCCGGAATGGCTGTGAAGATTGGGGCAAAGAAGATGGCAAGCAGGAACATCAGTCCGGTCACAACAGAGGCAAGTCCGGTTCTGGCGCCTGCACCGACACCGGCGGAGCTTTCCACATAGGTGGTTGTTGTGGAAGTGCCGAAGATAGCACCGACTAACGTAGCGATCGCATCCGCAAACAATGCCTGCTTGATGTGAGGCAGCTTTTCATCCTTGTCAAGCATATCTGCTTTTGTTGCAACGCCGACCAAAGTACCGATTGTATCAAACATATCAACAAAAAGAAAAGCAAATAAAATGGCAATGAAATTACTGATGCTGACACCAGAAAAATCAGCTTTAAATACTTGTCCGAAGGTCAGGGAAAACTTGGAGAAATCGGTAATGGCAAGGGATGGATATAAGGAATAGAAGCCTTCCTCTGGTGTTACCTGATAGATACCGACTGCCTGACAGAGCATACCAAGAACCCATGTGGCGATAATACCGATCAGGATAGATCCCTTTACATTGCGGGCATATAAAATAGCGGTCAGGAAAAGACCAATCAGGGCAAGCAGTGCACAGATACCTTCTGTTCCGAACTTGGAACGGAAGCTGACATAAGTGATCAGAGTCGAATCGCTGTTGACGACGATATGAGCACCCTGCAGACCGATGAAAGCGATGTAAAGACCGATACCTGCGCTGACGCCCTTCTTGAGCATGCTTGGAATCGCATTGAAAATAGCTTCGCGGACATTGGTGAGTGATAAAACAATAAAAATAATACCTTCCACCGCAACAGCAGAAAGTGCAACGCGCCAGTCATAGCCCATGCCAAGGCAGACTGTGTAAGCAAAGTAAGCATTCAGCCCCATGCCCGGAGCAAGCGCAAACGGATAGTTCGCAAGCAGTGCCATGCACATGGTGCCAAAGAAGGCAGATAAGCAGGTCGCGATCAGAACGGCTGTAGCGTCCATGCCTGCTGCGGAGAGCATGCTTGGGTTGATCGCCAGAATATATGCCATTGTCATAAAGGTTGTAATACCGGCAAGAACCTCGGTACGGACATCGGTTCCGTTTTCTTTGAGCTTAAATAACTTTTCCATAGATGAGAAATCCTTTCTTCCACAAGGTTAGTACTGGGTAATAAAATCCTTATATATAGTATACTATCTGCCACATGAAATAAAAAGGGTAATTTGTATCGCAGCTACAAAAGGACAAGGATAGATATTGGGGCAAATGGTTAAATCCGTAGATCAATATGTCGATGTATATAATGTAAGTATCAAAAGTCCAAAATACAGGGAAGTATATAACTTGATCACAATAGCAACAGGGAGGTTGAAAAGATGAAGCTTAAGGATGCAATGCCTATTTATCAGAGATACAGGCAGCAGCTTGTTGATCAGACACGCAGTCTGGTAAAGCAGAGAGATGCTGCGAAAGCCAAATTTGAGGCAACTAATGACCAGACATGGTCGGATGAGGCTGCAACGCTGCAGCTTTCGATTGAAAAGACACAGGAAGAATTCAATAAGAATCAGGAAGTGCTGGACGGTTTGACAGAACAGTGGTGTCTGGCGGCAAATGCGGAAAATGCAAAGGCACTGGCAGATCCCGAGACAGGTTTGGCAGCGACCATGGCTAAGATCATGACAACAGTAGCCAGAATGTGTGCGGGAGATAAGGTGCCATATGCGGATGAAAAGAAGCTGATGGAGTATGATTCGGATCTGTATGGCAAGGCGAAGCAGGCACAGATGATGATGGCTGCCATGAAAGAAAAGCAGAAGGAATACGATTCTCTCTGGGATGATGAGGAAGGCGGAGAATACGATCCGGAAGGTGTCGCTGACAATACGGAGGCACAGGGCGAACTGCCTGAGGTGCCTGAACTATCCGAGACACCTGAACTGTCAGGGATCACTGACCAACAATAAGCGCGGGGTAACCAAAATCCCATAAGAGTGTTTCAAAGCTGCTTTCCAGATAGCTGATGATATCCTCTTCTTCATAGCCTGTCATACGGGTCAGGATGACAAGGGATTCACGCACTGTCTCATAAGAAAGGACAGGCGCATCCTGTGCCTGATATTGTAAGAACAGACTGTGACGGATCGCGGTATACTGGAGCGTCGTCCATTCAAGGCGCATCAGCATGTGTGACAGGGAAAGGTCTTCATCAATGAGAAGATCTGCATAGATGTCGTTTGCCAGATAGTTTCTCAGGAGTGGATGATAGACAGAAAAGCTGCGCATGAAGTCTTCCCAGAGGGATGCCATACGGGCATCTGCATCGGTCGGCTCCTGAAATAACAGTGTTAAATTTTCTGCCTGTTCCATCAGTGGAGAAAGGTAAGCAGTATACAACCCTTCCTGCAGGTAATTGACGGAAAGATCCTGCAGAAGTTCATTACATTCGTATAACAGATCGGAAATGATACAGGGCATTTCATGAATAGCCTGCAGCAGTTGCTGCAGGTTTTCTTTTTGGAAATAAGATGCAATCAAATCCGTTGTCAGTTTTTTACCGGATTTTTCTTCCCGCAGCAGCTCCTGCAGAAAATAGAAGGCAGTCAGAAGTGCTTCTTCCGGTGTCAGACTGGCATCAGAAAAAAGCCGGATCAGATGATCCCGCAGCAAAAATGCTGCCTGTATCTGACCGGCAGATGGAGGCAGAATCTGTTCGGAAAGCATGGTATAAGAAGGAAATCCCATAGCATCAGCCTGCTGCCACAGATCGATCACTGCAGGGCAGCATGGCATAAGAGAAGCCTCTTTATGGGTAGAGAACGTATGCAGTTCCCTTGGAAATAAGGTACAGGTTTTGGACAACACGCTGTCTCCGTAGGTTTGTACAAGACAACATAATTTATTATCGGTTAGAAAAGGACAACGATGGTCCGGCAGAAGCCGGATCACATCTTCCCCTTCTTGTTTTGTGATATAGGAAGAAAGCTTTCTGCGATCTGCATCCATAGAGTCAGGCGCAGAGAGTGTTTTCCAGTTATGCTTTGTTGTATCATCTACATAGATCTTCCACTCCTGACAGCAGGTGATCGGACAGGAATCGGCGATGCAGGTAAATTGTGTATAATAGTCGGGGTAAATTGTCAGCATAGGGTAACTTCCTTATTATAATTTTGTTCTGTTATCTGAAATGTGCCAGGGCACATTCTTTCTATCTATCATATTCCAATATTGTAACATGGCAGGAGAAAAATTGCGCTAAAACATCAAAAATTGCAGAAAATAGTAGAAAATTAGACAGATTTCCTCTTTTTTCTTCCGGATTTGTGCGTTATAATATGCCTTGGCTGTATACGGAGAGTTGTATACAGACCACATTATAGAACCTGATTTATTCCGGTCAGCAGCCGGACAGCCATGCGGACATTGTCCGGTGACTGACATCGAAAAGCGGGAAATTGTCTGCCGGTGTTGGAAGAAAATCAGTTTTGAGGAAAAAGTCATGAGTAAAACAAAAGAAAATGTAGTAGATAAAGCGGTCTATGCATTTAACAGAAAAGTATTCTGTGATGGTATGCGGGATGGATTTCCGATTGCCCTTGGCTATTTTGCGGTCTCCTTTTCACTTGGAATCGCAGCAAGAAAAGCCGGGCTGACACCTTTGCAGGGCTTTTTTGCCAGCCTGTTTAACAATGCATCCGCAGGAGAATACGCAGCATTTACATTGATCGCAGCCCACGCGACTTATCTGGAGGTGGCGATCATCACGCTGATCGCAAATGCAAGATATTTATTGATGAGCTGTGCACTGGCGCAGAGATGTGCACCGGGCATGCCATTTTATCACAGACTGATCGTAGGTTATGATGTAACGGATGAATTATTTGGTATTACGATCGCAAGACCCGGATATCTGAATCCATTCTATACCTATGGAGCGATCCTGCTGGCAGCACCTGCCTGGGCACTCGGTACAGCATTTGGTATTATGGCGGGCAATGCATTGCCGCTTCGTATTGTCAGTGCGCTGAGTGTGGCACTGTATGGTATGTTCCTTGCGATCATCATTCCGCCTGCTAAAAAAGATAAGGTTGTAGGTGTGCCGGTTGTGATCAGTTTTGCGCTGAGCTTTGTGTGTGGTTACCTGCCGCTTATTTCAAAGTTGTCGGACGGTACCAGAACGATCCTGTTGACAGTACTGATCGCAGGCGCAGCAGCAATTTTATTCCCGGTTAAGGATACACAAAAAGAGGAGGGACAGACAAGTGAGAAGTAATGTGATCTATATTATTGTCATGGCACTGGTATCTTACACGATCCGTATCCTGCCTCTGACGCTGATCCGCAAACCGATCAAAAACCGGTTTATCCAGTCCTTTTTATATTATGTACCGTATGTCACACTTGCAGTCATGACATTCCCGGCTATCGTACATGCGACACAGAGTCCGATCTCCGGTCTGGCAGCACTGATCGCGGGCATGATCGCAGCATGGCTTGGTGCAGGACTTTTCCCGGTATCTGTCATTTGCTGCCTGCTCGTATTTGTGATAGAGTTGTTTGTATAAACTATAATAAAAATCATGTGGATTTTTTAGGATATGTATCTATTTTTCGCCACATAATTGCCAATGGCAGTTATGTGGCGTTTGTTGTGTAATAGGAAACTTTGTAATAAGGAAGGAGAACCAAAATGAACCAGACTTTTATGAAAGAAAAACCGATCATCCCGCTTGTCATATCGATGTCACTTCCAATGGCAGCGTCGATGCTGGTCAATTCCCTTTATAATATTGTAGACAGCTATTTTGTGGCAAAGATCAGCGATAAGGCAATGACGGCACTTTCCCTTGTGTATCCGGTGCAGAACCTGATCACGGCGATCGCGGTCGGCTTTTCTGTCGGTGTGAGCGCAGCAATCGCTTTCTATCTGGGTGCGGGAAAGCAGGATAAGGCAGACCAGGCAGCATCAGATGCGATCTTGTACAATGCTTTACACGGTATTCTGCTGGTGATCGGCTGTCTACTCTTTATGCCGGCATTTTTGCGCTTTTTTACAGAGGATGAGGCGGTGATCGCTTACGGACTTTCCTATTCGTGGATCGCATTTTCCTTTGCGGTTGTGATCACAGTGGGAATTGCCTATGAAAAGATTTTTCAGGCGGTTGGCAGGATGAAGGTATCGATGATCAGTATGATGGCAGGTTTTATTACAAATATTATTTTAGATCCCGTCCTGATCTTCGGACTGGGACCGTTTCCGAAAATGGGAATGGAAGGTGCGGCGGTTGCAACAGGCATCGGACAGGTCATTACTCTGCTGGTGTATCTGGCGTTTTATTATGCCAGTCCAATTCCGGTCAAAGTACAGTTAAAAAGCTGGAGACCGGATCGTGAAACGGCAAAACGGCTGTACGGTGTCGGAATCCCCGCAACGCTGAATATGGCACTTCCGTCATTTCTGATCTCTGCACTGAATACGATTCTTTCCGGTTTTTCAGAGGCTTACGTGCTGGTGCTTGGCGTCTATTACAAGCTGCAGACCTTCCTGTATCTGCCGGCAAACGGTATCATCCAGGGAATCCGTCCGCTGATCGGTTATAACTATGGCGCAAGGGAAGAAAAACGGGTAAAACAGATTTACCGTTTTGCTCTTGCCCTGATCATGGGGATCATGACAGTTGGTATGCTGCTCTGCCTGTGTATTCCGAAGCAGCTTATGGGCATTTTTATCACAAACGGGGAAACGCTGCGTCTGGGTATGACAGCACTTCGGTTGATCAGTCTTGGCTTTGTGGTGTCTTCCGTATCCGTGACATTTTCCGGTGTTCTGGAAGGACTGGGAAAAGGGATTCCATCCTTCTTTATTTCGCTGTCAAGATATGTGGTAGTCATTATCCCTGCTGCATGGCTCCTCAGTAGGAGCCTGGGGGCGGACGGTGTCTTCCTCGCTTTTGGTATTGCGGAGCTTGTAACTGCCGGACTTGCGATAGGCATTTTCCAGTACAATAAGGCTCGCGCTTTCTGACAGAAATTCCTGTGTAGTCAGCATGGACTTTTGCTGCTGTGGCAGCTTTTCATGACGGAACTGCTGTCTGTATTCCTTCGGGGAAAGCTGATATTGCTGGCGGAAGCCTTTGTTAAAATACTTGGGGTCAGAAAAACCGCAGCTGATACAGATATCAAGCAGGGAAAGATCGGTCAGGAGCAAAAGCCGTCTGGCATTTTCACAGCGTATTTTGAGCAGATACGTCTGGAAGGGCATTCCGAATGTTTCCTTGAACAGATGGGAAAGGTAGTACAGGGAAAGATTTTCACGTGCTGCAATATCGGAAAGCAGCAGCTTTTCTCCTGCATGCTGTTCAATATACTGGGAGATGCTTCTGGTGCGTCTGGCATTTTCATGGAGCAGCTGTGATTCCTGATGGGAAAAAAAATGGTGCGGCAAAAGTTGCAGCAGGGAGAAAAAGCAGGCGTTGACCAGACTGGCGCAGCGGAGCGTAAAGCAGGCATCTTTTTGAAAATAAGCAAGGGCAAGTGCTGTCATGTCGGAAAAAAGTGTCCGGTACTGCATATCAGCACTGGCAGACAGAACACAGGATATAAATTCCAGATGATCGATCTCGGGATAATACGGAGCAAAAAAGGCGGATGAGACCTGCAGGGAAAGAAGCAGCGCAGGCTTGTCCGCTTTTATTTCGTGGCTCTGGAACGGATTGATCAGCCAGAAGTCGCCGGGCTGCAGCAAAAGTGTCTGCCCGGGCAGCAGGATGGAGATATTACCGTCCAGCACCAGTCCGAGCTCAAAGTCTTTATGAATGTGTGGTGCGCGGTAGAGCAGATTCACCACAAATACTTTAAAATTGGTTTCCGCATGGGAAATGATCTCGTATTCTCTTTTCATCATGTCTATTATGATAGCATAAGACAGCAAATTAGTCATGTTTTTTCCTTAAACTTGTAACAGTCAAAAGCTGTGATCCATAGTAGGATAAATACATCAAAAACAACTCCGGTGATGCACGGAGGCGATAGAATGCACCGCGTGCAGTAGTACAGGAAAAGGAGGAATACAATATGTCACAGTTTAAATTTTCAGTAGGACCATGGAACGTACATCCGGGAGCAGATTCTTACGGACCGGCAACAAGAGCAGATATCCCGGCAGAGGAAAAATATAAAAAATTTGCAGAGCTTGGATTTTCAGCCGTGCAATCAGGATAAATCTTTCGGCGTGGAAAATCTGCGTGCTGCCTTTAATCAGGTAAAGGTACTGAAGGAAAACGGCTATGGAAGTCATGGTGAATATGTCGGACTGGATGTAAAAGCAATGTGTACCACGAAGGACGAAGACTGCTATAAGCATCTGGAAAACAGAGATTTTGAAGCACTTGAAATGTATGTGATGAATTTACTGATAGGGATTGAATAAGTATGGAAAAAAAGAAGGTAATCGCGGCGGGACATATCTGCCTTGATATCACACCGATGTTTCCGGACAGAAAAGTACAGCATCCGGGGGAGCTCCTGTCTCCCGGAAAGCTTCTGGAGGTTGGCGCGGCTGATGTACACACAGGTGGCAGTGTTGCCAACACGGGTCTTGCCATGAAGAAGCTTGGTGCTGATGTATCTTTGATGGGAAAAGTCGGAAAAGATGCTTTTGGCAATATGATCCTGGATATTTTGAAAAAACATGATGCGGATACGGATATGCTGATCGAAGAGGGGGAAGAGACCTCTTATTCTGTCGTGCTTGCAATTCCGGGGATCGACCGTATCTTTTTGCATAATGCGGGGGCAAACCGTCATTTTAAGGCAGCGGATATTCCGCAGGAAAAGTTGGAAGAAGCTGCATTGTTCCACTTTGGTTACCCACCGCTAATGCCGGAAATGTATGAAGATAACGGTGCAGAGCTTGTTTCACTGATGAAACGTGCAAAAGCTGCAGGCGTGGCAACTTCACTGGACATGGCAGCGGTAGATGAAAATGCACCGGCAGGACAGGCAGACTGGAAAGAGATTCTGAAAAATGTGCTGCCATTTGTTGATTTTTTCGTTCCAAGTGTGGAAGAACTTTGCTTTATGCTGGATCGTGAGCGGTTTCACGAATGGCAGGAGCGGGCAGACGGACGGGATATCACGGAAATTCTGGATGTGGAAAAAGATATCAGGCCACTGGCAGATATGTGCATGGAAATGGGTGCAAAGGTACTGCTGATTAAATGTGGCGTTCCCGGGATGTATCTGCGTACGGCAGAAGAAAAAGCGCTGCAGGAGGTTGGCAGTAAGGCAGGGCTTTCGGCAGTTGACTGGGCAGAAAAGGAGCTATTTGAAACAAGCTATGTACCGGACAGAGTACGTTCCGGGACAGGAGCGGGAGATTCGAGCATTGCAGCGTTTCTGACTGCCATGCTGGAAGGCTGTGAGCCGGAGGAAGCACTACATCTGGCGGCGGCGACCGGTGCCTGCTGTGTAACGGAATATGATGCACTAAGCGGATTGAAGCCGTTTGATGAGCTGCGGGCGAAGATCGCCGCAGGTTGGGCAAAATGTCATGCATCGCCAGATGCATGATGTAGCCCCTCGCATCGCGCAGCGATTGATCATGCGAGGGGTTCCCAAAAATGTCATGCATCGCCAGATGCATGATGTAGCTCCTCGCATCGCCAGATGCATGATAAATATGAAATGGAGGAGAAAAGATGTTAGTCAATATGAATGATGTCCTGCTGCCTGCAAAAAAAGGTAGCTACGGCGTTGGATTTTTTAATGCGGTCAATGTGGAGATGGCAAGAGCTATCATTGAAACAGCAGAAGAACTGAGAGCTCCGGTCATGGTCGGAACAGCAGAAATCCTGCTGCCTGCAATGGAACTGGCAAGGGTAGCGGAATATTTGATCCCAATGGCAGAAAAGGCAAGTGTGCCTGTCTGTGTGCATTACGATCACGGTCTGACCTTTGAAAAATGTATGCAGGCACTGGAACTTGGTTTCACTTCTATTATGTATGACTGCTCTACCGCTCCCTATGAGGAGAATATTGAAAAGGTGGCTGAAATGGTAAAGATCTGTCATGCAATGGGCAGAACGGTGGAAGGCGAGCTGGGACATGTCGGCGATAATGCCGGCGCAGGTAAGCTGGAAAATCCGAGTGACTATTTTACAGATCCGGAAACAGCCGCGGATTTTGTGAAACGGACAGGCGTGGATTCTCTTGCGGTAGCAGTCGGTAATGCACATGGCGATTATGCATTCCCGCCAAAGCTGGATTTTGAGCGCATTCGTGTGATTGCGGAAAAGACCGGCATTCCGCTTGTATTGCATGGCGGCAGCGGACTTTCCGATACAGACTTTAAGACGGCTGTCAAGGAAGGTGTTGCCAAGGTCAATATCTTCACGGATATTGATAAAGCCGGAAAACGCGGTATTGAAGCAGGACTGGCAGCAGGAGAGAAGTCTATGATGGGACTCATTCCGTATCAGATCGATGCCATGAAAGAAGTTGTCCGAGACAAGATTTTATTATTCGGTTCGAATGGGAAAGCCTGAAAATGCACAAAATACCGGAAACGGAGCATAAACGGAACAGTATGTTGCATTTTTTTATGCAATATGATACAATCATAAAAGTTAGCGTTGGCTACTCGTTAGCCAACGCTTTTTGTAGTGAGGAACAAAATCAAGCACAAGTGAAGCTTGTATTTGATTTTGCCCGAACGTACAACGAAAAAATCGCAGAGTGCGAAGCACGACTGCCGGCGAGACCGGCAGGATTTTTGAGTTGAGAGGAACAAAATCAGGAGGAAAAATGACTAATGGACGAAAAAGAAACTATGAAACCTTACATCAGCGCAGATCGGACGCTGCATGAAATGACACCGCTCTCTATCATTGTCGGTATCATTCTCGCGATCGTTTTCGGTGCTGCCAATGCATATCTGGGACTGCGTGTCGGTATGACCGTGTCTGCATCGATCCCGGCAGCTGTTCTTGGCATGGGTGTTTACCGGATGTGCAGGAAAAAGGACACAATTCTGGAAAGCAACATGGTACAGACGATCGGTTCAGCAGGTGAATCACTTGCGGCCGGTGCAATCTTTACAATGCCGGCGCTTTTTTTATGGGCACAGGAGGAAGGAACCAAAATGCCAAGCATTATGGAAATCGCTCTCATTGCATTGATCGGCGGACTGCTTGGTATCTGCTTTATGGTACCGCTCAGAAAGGCACTGATCGTACAAGAGCACGGAACACTGCCTTATCCGGAAGGAACTGCCTGCGCAGAAGTATTGCTGGCAGGAGAAAAGGGCGGTGCGAATGCATCGGTCGTATTCCTGGGCATGGGAATTGCAGCATTGCTCAAATTTATTGTAGACGGTCTGAAGGTTGTATCTTCTGCTGTTACGGTAACTATACAGAAAATTCACGGAGAAATCAGTGCACAGGTTTATCCGGCACTTGTCAGTGTAGGCTATATCTGCGGCTTTAAGATTGCCTCTTATATGTTTGCGGGCGGTATTTTAGGCTGGCTCGTACTCATTCCGATGATCTATTTATTTGGCGCGGATACAACGTTATTCCCTGCAAGCGTTTCTGTGCATGAGCTTTGGGAGCAGGCCGGCGCATCCGGTATCTGGAGCAGCTACATTCGTTATATCGGCGCAGGTGCTGTGGCAACAGGCGGTATTGTCAGTCTGATCAAGTCTCTGCCGCTGATCGTCAGAACATTTGCAGATGCAATGAAAGGACTGAAAGGTTCTGGGAAACAGGCAAATGAATTGCGTACGGAAAAAGACCTGAAGATGTCGGTTGTACTCATTATGCTGGCAATCCTCATCGTTGCTATTGCCGTGACACCGGTCATTCCGATCGACGTGATCGGTGCGATCGTGATCGTTATTTTCGGTTTCTTCTTTGCAACTGTTTCTTCCCGCATGGTAGGATTGGTCGGAAGTTCCAATAACCCGGTATCCGGTATGGCGATCGCAACGCTTCTTGCGACAACGGTTCTGCTGAAAGCAACCGGTCATACAGGTATGTCCGGTATGACAGCAGCGATCGCGATCGGTTCTGTAATCTGTATCGTAGCTGCAATGGCAGGTGATATGTCGCAGGATTTAAAGACCGGTTACATTTTAGGTGCAACACCGGTGAAACAGCAGTACGGTGAAATGATCGGAACGGTTGTATCTGCTGTAACGATCGGCTTTGTATTATATCTGTTAAATGCAGCCTGGGGCTTTGGTACTCCGGAGCTTTCCGCACCACAGGCAACACTCATGAAGATGATCGTAGAAGGTGTTATGGGTGGCAATCTGCCATGGACACTTGTTTTTATCGGTGTATTTATTGCACTTGTGGTAGAACTTCTTGGCATTCCGGTACTGCCGTTTGCCATTGGTCTGTATCTGCCGATCGAGCTCAGCTCCTGCATCATGATCGGTGGTATTTTACGCTGGGCACTGGAAAAGAAAAAATATAAGAGTGGGGAGCAGAAGGAAAGCGCGATCTCAAACGGTGTGCTCTGCTGTTCCGGTATGATCGCAGGTGAAGGTCTGATTGGTATTTTACTTGCTGTATTTGCAGTCGTAAAAGTAAACGGAAGATCACTTGCAGAGTATATTGATCTGTCAGGCAGTGTAAATCTTGGACAGATTGGAGCACTTGTTGTACTTGCCCTTGTCATTTTAACGATCCTGAAATTTACGATCTGGAATAAAAAGGTTGACAAAGAGTAACTATGAAGAAACAAGATAATTTTCTGGAATATATCCCAAAGATCAAAGAGGAAATAAGCTGGAAGCTGGAAAAAGAGCATATCATCATTGATATGGAAAACAAAGGTCTGGCAAACCGTATCGCACAAATCTGTTTTGGAAGACCGAAGCTCAGTCATATCACACTGGAAGAGCTGGGCAGCTTTATCTGGCAGCAGATCGACGGGGAGAAAAGCATCCTGCAGATCGGGGAACTGGTGCAGGAAGCTTTCGGGGAAAAGGCAGAGCCCTTATATGAAAGACTGGCGCAGTATATGAAGATACTGTATGGTAAAGGCTTTATTACGTTTTGTAAGGTATAACATGCATATGAATGTATGTGAATAAAAAGAAAACCAGAATAAGAATCCCGGATGTAACAGCCTGTGGCTGCTTCATCCGGGATTTCTCTGTGATAGTATATATAATGCAAGCGACCGCATTCAGCGTGAGAATGTACTATGAATATTACATTCTTTTGGTTTGGGTTGTAGATCTGGTAATTGCTTATATCGGCAAGAAAAATAAAGGAAATAATATATAGCAGTACATTTATTGCCGATAATGTGGTATACTAATGAAAACAAACGTGGATTAAAACTTTAAAAAGGAGGACATATATGCAGTATCTTTCCGTGGCAGAGGTGGCAAAAAAGTGGAATGTATCGGAACGCAGTGTGAGAAATTATTGTGCACAGGGACGTGTACCGGAAGCCTTTTTGAAAGGGAAAACATGGTATATTCCGGAAAACGCAGAAAAGCCCGAGCGTTCCAATAAAAAGGAGCAGCCGGTAACTTTGCTGGATATTTTGCAGGATGAAAAGGCAAACAGATATGCCGGTGGTATTTATCATAAGACACAGATCGAACTGACCTATAATTCCAACCACATGGAAGGCAGTCGCCTGACACACGATCAGACCCGGTATATTTTTGAGACAAACACGATCGGAATCGAAAAAGAAGTGCTCAACGTAGATGATGTGATCGAAACGGCAAATCATTTCCGCTGCATTGACAGCATCATTGACTGTGCAAAAACAACTCTTACAGAAAAGTTTATCAAAGAACTGCATTTGATCTTGAAGAACGGCACCAGTGATTCCAGAAAAGAATGGTTTGCTGTCGGTAACTATAAAAAACTGCCGAATGAAGTTGGGGGTATGGAAACTGCACTTCCGGAAGAAGTTGCCGGTGAGATGAAGAAACTGCTGGCAGCGTATAACAGTAAGGAAGAAAAGACACTCGAAGATATTCTGGATTTCCATGTAACATTTGAACGGATTCATCCGTTTCAGGATGGAAATGGGCGTGTAGGACGGCTTATCCTGTTTAAGGAATGTCTGAAATATCATATTGTTCCGTTTATTATTGAGGATGATCTGAAGCTGTTCTATTATCGTGGACTGAAGGAATGGAACAATGAGAAGGGATATCTGACGGATACTTGTCTGACAGCGCAGGACAGATATAAGGCGTATTTAGATTATTTTAGAATTGCATATTGACAGCATTGGTTTGTAGTTATAAACTAAAACCACAATAGGTTTACAACTATAAACCAACAATCCAAAGAACACAGGAGAGGAGTATGGCAAATGGAATATGCAAAGTTATGTGACAGTGAATATCGCTTTATGTGCGTGATCTGGGAAGCGGAGCCGGTAAGTTCCGGACAACTGGTCAGCTTATGTCAGGAAAAACTGGGCTGGAAGAAATCCACGACTTATACCGTTCTCAGAAAGCTGTGTGAAAAAGGCTATCTGGAAAATAAAGACACGATCGTATCAGCACTGGTATCCAAAGAACAGATACAGGCAAAGGAATCAGAGGAGTTTGTGGAGCGAACCTTTGACGGATCTCTGCCCGGTTTTATCGCAGCTTTTCTGGGTGGCAGAAAGATATCCGGTGAGGAAGCGGAGGCGCTCAAACAGATGATCGAGGCACATAAGGAGGTGTAAAGGATGCGTGGATGGGTAGAATTTTACATGTTATTTCTGCAGCGAAATGGCATATTGACACTGGTGATCCTTGCTGTATTATTGATGCGGCTCCTTTTACGCAGACTGCCTAAAAAATACAGCTATCTGCTCTGGTCAGTAGTCGGGATCCGTATGCTTTTAAAGCTACAGCTTCCGTCGCGGTTTGGTCTGCTCAGCCTCTGGCATTATATGACGCAGCAAATCAGTGGCTCACGGCTTTTGACAGATCCGAAGCAGCTGACTAATATGCAGAAGATAACGGATCCGCAGGCAGGCGCGCAGAATCTACAGCCTGCAGGGCAGCTTATCACAGGACAGACAGTGACCGGAGCGGCCCGGGAACTGTCACAGGCAGGAGCTAAAGCGGGCAGCGGATGGGATCATTTGTTACAGATTTGTATGCTTATCTGGATCGCCGGTATGATCGTACTGCTGCTGTATGGTATTTTATCTTATTTTAAATGCAGGAGAATGACTGTGCAGGCAGTACATATGGAAGGCAATATCTGGGAATGTGATCATCTGACAACCCCGTTTGTGCTTGGAATCGTCAGACCACGTATTTACATTCCGTTTCATTTATCGGCGGAAGAAAAGCCATATATTCTGGCACATGAAACATATCACATCAGAAGGGGCGATCCGATCGTGCGGCTGCTTGCATTTGTGCTATTGACGTTTTACTGGATCAATCCGTTTGTATGGATCGCATATTTTCTGATGATCCGGGATATGGAAATGAGCTGTGATGAAGCTGTGCTTCTGCAGCTTGGGACACAGATCAAAAAAGCTTACAGCAATTCCCTGCTTACTTTTGCAACGGGCAGAAAACAGGTTACCTTTTCGCCACTCGCATTTGGAGAATCAGGCACATCCGGTCGAATTAGAAATATTCTGGATTTTAAAAAGCCGAAGGTGTGGGGCAGTCTTTTGGCAATACTGGCTGTGATACTGGCAGCAGTCTTCTGTCTGACGAGTCAGAAAACAGAGGATGATACAAGTGCCTCACAGAGTGAGCAGCAGATAACTGACAGCTCCCGGAATGCGCAGAAGGCAGAAGAAGCAAAGCAGGAGACGGAAGCTGCCAGACAGGCGGCAGAACAGGCGCAGCAGGATGCAGAGCCGGCAGAGGATGCCAGACAGATGGCAGAACAGATGCAGCAGGATGCAGAGAAAGCTGCAGCTGCTGCCGAAAGTGCACGCCAGGAAGTAGAGGAACAGGTGCAGGATAGGATGGACAGTATTCTGGCAGAGCTTGACGGTGATCTTTCCAAGGCTTATCCATGGGTCAATACGGCAGAGTTTAAGGAAGATGCCAACGTACTGATCAAAATGGCAGAAGATCCGACCGGTCAGTATGCAGCGTATGGTTTTCTTTGCGGCGAATATGGAAGCTATGGAATTCTTTTGAATGACAAGTTAAACGGTGAGGATAACTGGAACTATTTTTACACACCATGGGCTTATACAGGCTCATCTGATGTGGAACCTGCGATGGAGAAGGCAGCAGATGGTTACAGCGGAACCTTTACATTTCCGGCACCGGCAAATGATCCGGTAAAAAGCAGCATACAGATAAAGACATGGAAGCTGCAGAGCTATGATACGGGAACGATTGAGATAGAAGATGTGACAAAGAGTGCGGAAAATGAGTTGTTGTACGGCAACACCATAGCTGCGCTGGATGATCAGACGCAGTTTGCACTTGTCGATATCGGGCTGGAGCATGATGTGCTTTTTGTGACAGAGCAGAGCTATACTTACGGTACAGGCATAGAAGCAGCGCTGGACTGTCATGTATATTATGTGATAGACGGTAGTGTAAAGGATCTGGGCAGTGTGGAAAGCGAAGGAACCGCATATCCTGTCAGCTATGGGCAGGGCTGCATCTATACGGCAGGAAATCACAGTGTAAGTAAATATGTGATCGATGAAATGACATATCAGCTCATCTGTGAGCAGAAGGATGAGGTAAGCTACGATGCAGACGGAAATGTTTCCTATATCCGTTCTTATCCGGGGATGGACAAAGAAAAAAGCAGTACAGAGAAAGCCTATAACGAGGCGATGGAAGCCTACAGTCAGGCAGTCCCGGTCAGCTTTTCTTATGGAGCTGACGGTGCTTTGTAAATGCAGGTAAATGGCGATTCGGAATACGTGCAGAGAAAGATAAATGGCATATATTCCGAATTGTTTTTTTGAAGAAATACATAGAAATGTGATTTGGAAGAATACTACATATATCAGAAATTCGTAGAAAAGGAGAGATTGTCCGGTGGAAAAAGAAATACAGAATATGTTTTGTTTCCAATGTGAACAAACTGCGGGCTGTGATGGCTGCAGCGGAAAGGTAGGTGTCTGCGGCAAAACCGCGGAGGTGGCAAATCTGCAGGATGAACTGACCGGCGCATTGATCGGGCTTGCCCGTTCTTTAAACGGAGCCGGGAAAGTAGAGCAGAGGACAAGTGATCTTGTGATCCGTTCTTTATTTGCCACACTGACAAATGTCAATTTTAATGAAGCATCCATAAAAGAAATGATCGCAGCGGTGCAGCAGGAAAAGAACAGCTTAAAGCCAGGGTGCAGGAGCTGCGCCAATCCATGCGGAATGACAGAGGATCTGCGGCTTGACAGCATCTGGAAAGCAGAGGAAAACATCAGATCGTTAAAATCCCTTGTATTATTCGGACTGCGTGGCATGGCAGCCTATGCTTATCATGCCATGGTATTGGGATTCCGGAATGAAGAGGTAAACTTCTTTTTCATGAAGGCACTGTTTCTGCTTGGCGAGAAGCTGACGGTAGAAGAACTTCTGCCGCTTGTAGATGAAGTGGGAGAAAAAAATCTGCTTTGTCTGGAGCTGTTAGACCGTGCTAATACAGAAAGCTACGGGAACCCGGAGCCGACGGAAGTACCGCTGAAGATCGAAAAGGGACCGTTTATTGTGATATCCGGTCATGACCTTCTGGATTTAAAGCTGTTACTGGAGCAGACAGATGGCAAGGGAATCAATATATATACCCATGGCGAAATGCTGCCTGCCCATGGTTACCCGGAGCTGAAAAAGCATCCGCAGTTAAAAGGAAATTTCGGAACCGCATGGCAGAATCAGCAGAAGGAATTTGAAAATATTCCCGCACCGGTATTGTTCACGACTAACTGTCTGATGCCGCCGAAGGAAAGCTATGCAGACAGGATCTTTACAACAGAGGTTGTTTCCTATCCTGAGATGGTGCATATCGGAGAGGATAAGGATTTTACACCCGTCATTGAAAAGGCACTTGCACTGGGCGGCTACAAAGAGGATAAACAGCTTTATGGCATTAACGGCGGCGAAAAGGTAATGACAGGCTTCGGGCATCATGCAGTGCTTTCGCATGCGGCGGAAGTGGTGGAAGCGGTCAAAAAAGGAGAGATCCGCCATTTCTTTCTGGTGGGTGGCTGCGACGGTGCAAAACCGGGCAGAAATTATTATACGGAGTTTGTCAGACAGACACCGCCGGATACGATCGTACTGACGCTGGCGTGCGGAAAATTCCGCTTTAACGATCTGGATCTCGGAACAGTAGCGGGGCTTCCACGTATTATGGATGTCGGACAGTGCAATGATGCCTATGGTGCGATCAGGATTGCACTTGCACTGGCAGATGCATTTGGCTGCGGTGTCAATGATCTGCCGCTTTCCATGGTACTTTCCTGGTATGAGCAGAAAGCAGTCTGTATCCTGCTGACACTTTTGCATCTCGGCATCAAAGATATCTTACTTGGACCGACACTGCCTGCTTTTTTGTCCGGGGATGTACTGGATATTCTGGTAAAGAACTATAATATTGGAAAGATCTCCACACCGAAAGAAGATCTGGCAAAGCTGCTGCATACTTGACACAAATTTTACTTTTATTTTACGGGAAGGCGATATTGCACTTTTCTCCCACCTGATACACTGAAAAAAGTGTATCAGGCAAAGGAGAAAGTGTATGAATGAAAAAGTACAGGTAATATTTGGTCTGGTGGGTGGTCTTGCGCTGTTCTTATATGGTATGAACAGTATGAGTGACGCCCTGCAGAAGGCAGCCGGTGAAAAGAATGAAGAAGCTGCAGGATCGGATCACAGATTATATATCCAAAATGTTTGCCGGCGGTAAGCTGACAGGAACATACGCGTCTATTCTTTATAATATGGACAGAATGGCAGACAACTGTGCGGCGATCGCAGAGGAAGCACTTGAGCATATTACATTTGACAGATTTGCGATTGACAGTGAGGAAGAGTATCTGATCAGAAGAAGCCTGCAGGAAGCGGCGGCAGAAGGAAGTCCGGCATAGGATGAACGGAAAGAGAAAGCTGGCAGGATCTCAATAAAAGATAGCAAAACAATCCCTTCTGTGTTACAATTCTGGTTAGAAAAGACTAACATGTAACACAGGAGGGATTTTTTATGCAGCAGGGAGAAAGCAGAAAACCGGATCTGCTCTGTACATTGGAAGCGGAAGGCTTTCTTGGCAGTTTTTATCAGGGAGACCGCTATGTGGATAAAGCGGTTATTTTTGTGGGTGGCAGTGGAGAAACACGGAATGTGGTAGAAGCAAGAGCCGCTATTTTAGCAAGAGAAGGCTACAGTGTATTAGCCGTGGGTTACTATCTGTGGAAGCCGCTTTCAAAGCAGACAGTCGCGATCCCACTCGATTATGTGGAACGTGCGATCGACTGGCTATTGCAAAAATGTCCGGTAAGGATCACAAAGATCGGCATGACAGGGCTTTCGCTTGGAGCTGCTTATACCGCTCTCTGCGGCGCTTACTTTCCACAGATCAGCTGTGCTGTCGTGGTTGCTGGCTTTGATTTTGTGGTGGAAGGATGTAAAAATATGGTCATCAGGCAGCATAAATCCTATTTTACCCTGCATGGGGAAGAGATTCCGTATGAACCTGCCCAGGCACTTTCGCACTTGCCTGCTACATTAAAAAAATGGAAAAAAGATCCGCGTTATGATTCTAAAGCAATGAACCGCTTCTATTATAATGAGTGCTTCGAAGGCAGAACGGATGCAAGCCGGATCAAGGTGGAAAACGGAAGCTGTGACTGGCTGTTTCTGGCACCGGGCTATGATGATACATGGCCGTCTGATCAGGCAGTGAAACGTATGATGCAGGTTTTGCAAAAGAAGCAGTATCCGCATCGTTATGAGTGTGTGATCTATGAAAAAGGCAGCCATCTGCTCGGAATGCCGGAAGAAGCACTTGCTGCCATGGGCGGAGGCGATATAGAGAAGCTGCGCCGTATGCTGGGACACTTCCTGACGATGGAAAAGAAGTATCCACAGGAATGCATGGAGGCGAGAGAGGAAAGCTATCGGAAAATGCTGTCGTTCCTTCATGAGAGCCTGATCGGGGTGTAACACAAAATCGCTGCTTCACGATCACAGATGCAGACGGGAAATCCGTTACAATACTTGACACGAATGGTAAAATACTTGCGAATGGCGAAAGTAAGTATACGATTACAGTGGCTTCTCTTTCGCAGGCATAAAATAGGCAGTATCACAGGGCATATGAATAAAGCGCGGCTGAACCGTTGTACATACCGGGTGCTATACTGTCTGAAAAAAGCAGGGAGATATACAAATGAATATAAAAAACAGCATACAAACAGAACGGGGAGCCGAGATTTTACTGATTTTTGTACTGGTTGCCCGAAGTACATCCTTTGTGATGTCGAAGGTCACAATGAACGCGATGAATCCGTTTAATCTGCTGGGAGTCAGATTTTTGCTGGCATTTCTGCTTCTCTGTATCCCATTTGGGAAAAGGCTTGTGAAGATCAAAAAACAGACCCTGCTAAAGGGATTGCTGGTCGGACTGGCCTTTTTCTGCGTTATGACGGCAGAGCTTTTTACGCTCCGGCTGACAGCCTCATCTACATCATCTTTTTTGGAAAATATGGCGATCGTATTTGTACCGATCTTTGAAGCGGTGCTTTTGCGCAGACTGCCTGCAAAATATAGTGTGGCAGGTGTTCTGATTTCTATGACCGGAATTGGATTCCTGACGCTGGAAGGTGGCAGGATCGCACTGGGAACAGGAGAACTGATCGGTATTTTATCCGGTATCTTATATGCGGTTGCGATCATTATCACAGACAGATTATCGCACAATGATGATTCTCTGCTGATCGGAATGGTACAGGTCGGAACGATTGGTGCGCTCGGAATGATTGCATCGTTCCTGTTTGAACAGCCGACACTGCCACAGGGACAGACGAGCTGGCTCATGGTCATTTATCTGGCAGTTGTCTGTACGGGCTTCGGGTTCCCCCTCCAGCCGGTGGCGCAAAGCCGTCTGACTGCAGAACGGGCAGGATTGCTTATCGCAGTCAGCCCGGTAAGTTCTGCAATCATGGGTAGTATTTTTCTGAAAGAGCATTTGGGGATCAGTGGCATGATCGGGGCAATATTGGTTGTTGGTGGTATCATCATATCCAAGGATCCTTTCTATAAAAAAGCACAGGTCTCTTCGTAAATTTTGCAGGAACTTTTTGAAGATTTGTTTAAGATTCCTTTTTTCGCTAGGAATTTTCGGAAAGGCATGCTATGATTTCGAAGGGTGATAAAGATGAATAAGGATTCGATTGAAGAAAATAAGGCAATACAGGATGGGCTGGAACGCTTTTTGGACGAAGAGCTGGCAGGTGTCCGCAAGGAACAGGTGGCACCGAACAGAACCATCATATACAACGAAGAGCCAAAGGAAAAAGAATTAAAGACTGAGTTTGCCACAGAAGTAACGCCAAAGAGGCAGGCAAGCTATGAGAGAAGATCCGCAGGCGGATATATAGCTGCGGCGGGACAGCCGGAACATAGAAACAGCGTGGGCGAAAGACAGATGAGCCATGCAGCAGATACGGCAAGCAGGAGAAGAACGTCCGAAGAGACAGATAGGTACCGTAACACAGACAGGGAAGCGTCAGCTCACCGGAGACAGGAAACTGTCTCTGACCGCCGAAGCATAGCATCTAAGAAAAAGCATCACACATATGAACCGCCTGTATCTGAAAATAGGAAGAAACAGCATAAAAAGTCCAACAGAAAAGCCGATAAGAGACAGAAAAAGAGAGACGGCAACAAGAAGGACAGGCTGTCCAAGCCAAAGAAAATACTGCTGATCATCGGTATTGTCATTCTGGCACTTTTCCTGTGGTGGTATCTGACCATGGGACGGATCTACCATAAAATGAACTATGAAAAGTCAGATGAACTGGCAAGCGGTCCTTTAAAGGAACAGGGCGTGATCAATGTGCTGCTGATCGGAAACGATTCCCGTGAAAACGGAGAAGACGGCCGCTCCGATGCGATGATCCTGATCTCTATCAGCAATAAAACAAAGACGATCCACATGACTTCTCTGTTGCGTGATATGTACGTGGACATTCCCGGGCATGACGGCAACAGGTTAAATGCGGCTTACGCTTATGGAGGTCCGGCACTTTTGTGCGAGACGATCAAGCAGAATCTGGATATTGAAGTAAACAGATATGTACTTGTGAACTTTCAGGCGTTTGCAAGTCTGGTAGATGCAGTCGGCGGTGTGGATCTGGAAGTGACGAATGAGGAAGTACAGTGGATCAATGCTTACTTAAATGAATACAATCTGCTGGAAGGAAAAGAAATGACAACGGATTATCTGGATACCTCCTTAAGCGGGGAAATCCATCTGAACGGTCCACAGGCACTTGCTTATAGCAGAAACAGATATATCGGAACGGATTTCGGCAGAACGGAAAGACAGAGAAAAGTACTTTCCGCCGTTATGAAAAAGCTGCCGCTTGCCATGGCAACCAATTCCGGTGAACTGATAGACGGTCTGTTCCCGAATCTGACAACAAACCTGACACAGACGGAAATGTACAGCCTGTCAACGCAGGCAAGTAAACTTCTGACCTATGATGTGGTACAGAGCACGGTTCCGGCAGAAGGCACTTATTCCAATGCCACGATCCGTAAGATGGCAGTTCTGCAGGTGGATTTTGAGGCAAATAAAAAGCTTTTAAAGCAGGAGATTTACGGACAGGAAGAGCAATAAGACGAGTTGCGGGCAATAGTATACAAGAGGTACAGAACGGAGGCTTACATGAGCAAAACTTTTAAAGAACGATATCTTTCGCACGAGATAGAACTGGAAGCAATCGATGATTATATCATTGCATGGAACAATTCCGATACAGAGGAGACGCTGGCAAAGTTTCTGGGACTGAATAAAGAGGAAGAGACCGCGTGGGTGGAAGACAGTGATGATGCCCTTTTTGATCTGCTGGAAGAACAGAGAAAATAAAAGCATGCAGAAAAGCGGACAACAGGTTATCATATGCCATGTTGTAATGATGCACTGGAAATGAAAAAAAGAAGACAGGTTGTTTTACCGAAATGCATGATATTGTAGAGAGAATAAAAGATGATCTGAAAAAGAATGGGATAGGATGTGCTGCGACATTGGCATGTCTTATCCTTTTTGCGCTTATTTTTCATGATGTATGTCCGGTGCAGATCCTGTATGGACTGCCATGCCCGGGATGCGGTCTGACGAGAGCAGGTGTCCTGCTTCTGACCGGACATTTTGCTGCGGCATTTTCCATGCATCCGTTTATTTATGTTTGGCTGCTTTTTCTGTTATATCTGGCATTCTGCCGTTATATCAAAGGCTGCAAACCAAAAGGAGCACTACAGCTTCTGATCGTGATCATTGCCGGAATGCTCCTGTTTTATGGGTATCGTATGCTCCGGTACTTCCCGGATGTAGAACCGATGGTGCGAAAAGACGTGCGTTTTCCATCGGTCTGGAAACTTCTGCGGCTTTAAATACAGCGGTGGAACTTTCGGATTAGCGGTTACACCGGAATCCAGACAGAAACTGATCTGCCGTGAACAGGGAAGGAGCCGTTTCCGTCCGCATCGATTGTAACCATATGGCGATAGCCGAATAGCACATCAAAAAACTTCTGCCCACTATGATGTTTCCCGACATACATGGTCTTCTGGGTGTCATTTTTGGAAGAGAGGATGCAGGCAAGTCCGGTATTTTCATCTTCTGCAAGCCCTTCCCGGGTAAATCCGATACAATGATAGTCATCAAAGTAATCATGCTGTGCTCCGTAAGCATGGGAGGCTCTGACAGAGAGCAGATTCGTAAGTGCTTTGCCGACCGGAGCTACATTCTGGGACGGAATACCGTAGCAGTCTCCGTAAAAGACACACGGATATCCCGCTTCGCGCAGCAGGATGAGCGCATAGGCAAGCGGTTTGAACCAGCTGTCTACAAAAGAGCAGAGTGCCTGCCCCGGCTCTGTATCGTGATTGTCTACAAAAGTAACTGCATTCTGCGGCTTTGCAGCAACAAGACTGCCATCAAAGATCTTGCGCAGATCATAGCCTTCACTGTTATATGATGCATAGTGGAAATTAAAATGAAGCGGTACATCAAACAAAGACAGTGCATAATTTGTTTTTTCCAGATAGGCTTCGAGTGCCCAGCATTCCCTGTGCCAGTATTCACCAACAGTAAACAGTTCACGACCTGCATAGCTGCGCATGGCAGGAATCCAGTCGCGGTAAAAATCATAGTCAATGTGTTTTAATGCATCCAGACGGAATCCATCTACCTGTGTCTGATCCAGATACCATTTTCCCCATTTGGTAAGTTCGGCAATTACCTCAGGTTCGCTGAAATCAATATCTGCCCCCATCAGATAATCATAATTTCCGTTTTCTGAATCCACATCCTTGTCCCATTCTTTTCCTTCAAAGAGATAAATACTGTTCTTTTTCTGTTTATCATCCCAGTCTACACCGTCAAAGCATTTGGATGTCCAGACAAAATCAGAATATTTGCCTTTTCTTCCCGGGAAATTAAAAATGGTCCAGGCGGTGATCTGTTCGATGCCTGTTGTTTCCTGTTCCCTGTTTCTTGTATTACATTCTTCGGCATTTATTATTTCTGTTCCGTCAGCACCAATCTTGTGATTCAGTACGATATCAGCATAAACATCAATTCCATATTCCTGACAGGTATGGATTGCAGCCAGATATTCCGCTTTTGTGCCATATTTGGTTGCAACACTGCCTTTCTGGTCAAATTCGCCGAGGTCGTACAGATCATACACCGCATAACCGACACCGTTTGTACCATAGGCATCTTTGTAAGCCGGAGGTAACCAGACTGCGGTAATACCTGCTTCTGCAAGCGCAGGAGCTTTTTCACTAAGCTGGTTCCATAAAGAACCGTCGGATGGCACATACCATTCGAAATATTGCATCATTGTTCCGTTTTTCATCTTTTGCCTCATTTCCGGCGCATGGATTGCATACGTCTTGTAATCAATTAATTGTGTAGAAAGAGCAGAAACGCAAGCTGTAATAGCTGTGAACTGCCTGTGTGCAGTATCTTTAGTCCATACTCCATCTGCCGCTGGCACCGCATGGCAGAACCAGCCCGGATCTTGTGACCGGTAATCCGATTTCATCCGCAGCAACACATCCGCCAAGCTTCTTCGTCAGTACGGTATTTAACATATAGGAGAGAACTGCAGGCTGCAGTCCGGTCGTATAAGAATTGATCAAAAAGAAAACAGGATCCTTGGACAGCACTTTGGAAGTCAGTTCAATGAATGGGAAAATGTTTTCTTCGATCTTCCAGATCTCGCCCTTTGGCCCTCTTCCGTAAGATGGCGGATCCATGATGATGCCATCGTAAGTATTGCCGCGTCGGATCTCGCGCTCTACAAATTTGGCACAGTCGTCTACCAGCCAACGGATCTTATCGCCGGGAATATTGCTTGAAACCGCATTTTCTTTTGCCCACGTAACCATTCCTTTGGAGGCATCGACATGTGTGACATTTGCACCGGCATTTGCTGCGGAGATCGTAGCACCGCCGGTATAAGCGAACAGATTTAATACCTTCAGCTCCCTGCCCGGATCCTTTTCTCTGGCTGCCCTGATCTTCTGTGCACACCAGTCCCAGTTTACCGCCTGCTCCGGGAAAAGTCCTGTATGCTTAAAACTGAACGGCTTGAGATGGAAGGTAAGCTCCCGGTAGGAGATCGTCCATTCATTTGGCAGGTCAAAAAATTCCCACTGACCGCCGCCTTTGACACTGCGATGGTAGTGTCCGTTTTTCTGTTTCCATTCTTTGGCATCATGCCCTGTGCTCCAGATGACCTGCGGATCCGGGCGCACTAAAATATAATCACCCCAGCGCTCCAGCTTTTCGCCGTCTGAAGTGTCCAGTACTTCATAATCTTTCCAATTATCTGCTATCCACATGGGTGTAATCCTTTCTGTAACGGAATATCATGATATCATGGCTGGTTCTTTTTCAATCGCGCAATCTCTGCCTGCAGAGCCGCAATCGTAGTTTCTTTTTCAGCAAGAGCATTTTCTTTCTCGGTAAGCGTATTCTCTTTCTCCATAAGCATATTCTCTTTCTCGGCAAGCGAGGTAGTCTGCTCTGCTACAAGCGACTGCAGATCCTCAATCTCTTTTTGCTTCTCATCGATCATATAAAAGGCTGTATTTCTGTCTAAAATGGATAATGCTTCTGAATACATATAGATCAGCTCCTTTGGATCCTTTCGGAATTCTGCTATGTCGTGATATAAGTCGATAAACGCCGGATAGGCGGATACAAGATTTATGATATCCTCCGGCTTATCAGAACTTAGAAAAGTCAACCATGCATCTAATTTGTTAGTTATATTGTGGACTACGCTTTTGAAAACGTCAAGGGATATGTAAATGTTTTTCGATAGATGACGGACATCAGCTCCGCTGTCATAAGACCGGATTTCCCGATGGATATAAGCAGGAAAAGTGTTTTTGAATTCGGAACTGCTTTGTTCCATTAGAATAATGATATAGATCGGTTTCAGATCCTGATAAGTAAAGGCTTTTCCCTTCTGCGCTTTGATACGGTTATACTGACGCATGATAAAGTCGGAAGCATAACAATCGCTGCGCTGACCGGGAAAATGGTATCCGATCTTTTGCATTTCAACGTCAATGATCTCACCATCGGTTGTTTCGATAACGATATCCATCATAACAAAAGTACCGCTGTCAGATAGCTTAATGCCTTCTAAAGGGAGTATCTGAAGTGTTTTGATCTCTTTTTGCAATATACAGGATAAAAAATCTTGAATTCGATTTGGGTGCAATAAAGGATCAAAGATCTTTTTGAAAAAATTATCATAGGTGATCAAGAGACCGGAATTGCCCTGCAAAAAAGAAAGCAGTTTTTCATAAGAAGCGGGGGAAAGCTGTTTTAGCCGGTCCTGTGTGGTGTAATCATCGGGAATCAGGGAAAGAGCCTGTTCTCTGCTGATGGGTTGGCCCAATATGTCCGTAAGAGATGGAAAAATACCGGATGTGTTGTTCATAGAATACCTCCTGATGTGAAAATAAGATTTGTGAAATGAAATGATATTATATAAAGAAATAACTGTGAAGCTTATTGTAACGTAATGCGACAGAAAATGCAAGAAAACGCTGTCCAAAATCCGCGAACGAAATTTCATGGATACTCCGGCGGCGGATGCTGGCAAACATTGACAGGCAGAGAGATATCTCTTATAATTTTCACATATGTTGATACTAAAAGTACCGGCTGCGCAAAGCGGTTTATGGGAAAAATATGGTGTTTGGCAAAAACGACGGAAATGTGTGAAAGGAAAATAAAATGATGGAAGAGAGTAGAAACAGAGCAGTCGGCAGACAAGCCCGAAAAATGATCGCAGCAGCTATGGCAGCAATGCTTGTGTTTACCTCTGCAAATGTGGCAGACGTAAATGCAGAAGAAACAGTGCTGGCAGTCAGTGAGAATGCTGTTACAGGGGAAACGGGAGCGGATGTAGTAGAAGCAGAGAAAAATACAGAAAATAATACAGGTAAACCGGAAGTAGAAAACAGGGAAGCAGAGAACATAGATCTGGATGCAGAAACCGCGGACGGAACACACACATATAAAAATGGTTTCTGCACAGACGACGGCTGCAATGCATACGAGCCTGCAGTACTTACAACCGGCAAATATGATATAGATGCCAACGGCGAAATAACGGACAGTGACGAAGCCTACGAAATCGGAAATGCAGGGCAGCTCTACTGGTTTGCCGGGCTTGTAAACGGAACACTGACAGACGGAACCGCGCAGAATCTGAAAGCAAACGCAGTTCTGACAGCAGATATCACAGTGAATGAAGATCTGCTGGCAAGCATTAAGACAGATGATGACGGAAATGTTACAAATGGAACGTCCTTCCGGATATGGTTGCCTATGGGAAAGATAAATGCTGATAATGGACAATGGATGTTGTACGCAGGCATTTTTGATGGAAAAGAGCATAGTATCAGTGGACTGTATGCGAATATGTATGATGCACCGGTTGAGGCTTCGGAATATGCCTTTAATAAAAAAAGCTTTGCAGGTTTATTTGGGCTTTATGCAGGAGTGACCAGAAACTTGAGAATTCTGGATTCTTATATGAGAGGTGAGTATAATATTGGTGGTATCTGTGGACACAATGAGGGTGGAACGATTCAGAACTGTTATAGTGCTGCTACAGTATGTGGTGATTCTTATATAGGAGGTATTTGTGGTCGTAGTCAAAGTAATAGTAAAATAGAAAACTGTTATAATGAGGGAAGTGTTTGTGGAACTGATAGAAGTATAGGTGGTATCTGTGGAGATAATAGTGCTACATTGCAAGGGTGTTACAATGTCGGAATTGTTAAAGGAAAGCGTTATGTTGGCGGAATTGTTGGAGAAAGTTCCGGATCTGGTAATACAATATGGATAAAAGATTGTTACAATAGAGGAAATGTAATAGGGGATACGGAAAAAATTGGTGGTATCGGAGGATATATCAGTTACAGTCTTGTTGAAAACTGCTACAGTCAGGCAACTGTCAGTGGAAATACAAATGTGGGTGGTATTTGTGGCAAAGGTTATAAGGCTGACTCTCAGAATGCATACTACGATGCTGCTCTGTATACAGGAGATGCGTTTGGATATTATTCAGAAGATGCAACAATCAAACAGACCGAAGGAAAACCCTCGCAGGCATTTGAAAGCGGTGAGATCGCATATCTGCTGCAGGCTGACCGTAAGGAACCGGTCTGGGGACAGACGCTTTCCGGAAATGATGTGCAGACATATCCGGTATTGGGCGGCGAAAAGGTGTATCAGATAACTGAATACAAAGGATGTATCGAAAGCACAGGAATCGCAGGAACTACTTATAATAATGCGAATGCCCCTGTTTTTGGACCACATGTATATGAAAAAGGATTTTGTACAATCTGCAGCGCATACGAGCCTGCAGTACTTACAACCGGCAAATATGATATAGATGCCAACGGCGAAATAACGGACAGTGACGAAGCCTACGAAATCGGAAATGCAGGGCAGCTCTACTGGTTTGCCGGGCTTGTAAACGGAACACTGACAGACGGAACCGCGCAGAATCTGAAAGCAAACGCAGTTCTGACAGCAGATATCACAGTGAATGAAGATCTGCTGGCAAGCATTAAGACAGATGATGACGGAAATGTTACAAATGGAACGTCCTTCCGGATATGGTTGCCTATGGGAAAGATAAATGCTGATAATGGACAATGGATGTTGTACGCAGGCATTTTTGATGGAAAAGAGCATAGTATCAGTGGACTGTATGCGAATATGTATGATGCACCGGTTGAGGCTTCGGAATATGCCTTTAATAAAAAAAGCTTTGCAGGTTTATTTGGGCTTTATGCAGGAGTGACCAGAAACTTGAGAATTCTGGATTCTTATATGAGAGGTGAGTATAATATTGGTGGTATCTGTGGACACAATGAGGGTGGAACGATTCAGAACTGTTATAGTGCTGCTACAGTATGTGGTGATTCTTATATAGGAGGTATTTGTGGTCGTAGTCAAGGTAATAGTATAATAGAAAACTGTTATAATGAGGGAAGTGTTTATGGAGCTGATGGAAGTATAGGTGGTATCTGTGGAGATAATTATTCAACAATAGAAAGCTGCTATAATATTGGAATTATAGAGGGAAATTTTATGGTTGGTGGAATTGTTGGAGTAAGTTCCGGATTGGGCAATACAATATGGATAAAAGATTGTTACAATAGAGGAAATGTAATAGGGGATACGGAAAAAATTGGTGGTATCGGAGGATATATCAGTTACAGTCTTGTTGAAAACTGCTACAGCCAGGCAACTGTCAGTGGAAATACAAATGTGGGCGGTATTTGTGGCAATGGTTATAAGGCTGACTTTCAGAATGCATACTATGATTCAAATTTGTATGTAGGAGATGCAATTGGCTATAAGGAGGGTGCATTAACAACCGAGAAGACCGAAGGAAAACCCTCGCAGGCATTTGAAAGTGGCGAGATCGCATATCTGCTGCAGGCAGGTCGTGAGGAAGCAATCTGGGGACAGACGCTTTCCGGAAATGACGTGCAAGCTTATCCGGTATTAGGCGGCGCAAAGGTATACCAGAACATCACCTATCAGGACTGTGCAAAGGATGAGGCACATATAATTTATGAATATGCAAATGATCAGAAACAGGAAAGTTATGATTATACCTTGCAGGAAGTAAAAGCCAAAGAGCCAACCTGTACAGAAGCAGGAAACAAGGCTTATTACAAATGCAGTGTCTGTGGAAAACTTTACACAGATCAGGAAGGAACGAATCAAGTGTCAGCAAACACAGTAGTGGTTCCTGCCAAAGGGCATAGCTTTACATGGATCATTGACAGAGAAGCAACGGAGCAGGCAGAGGGAAGCAGACACGAGGAATGCAGCATCTGTCATGAAAAGAAAGCTGCAGTTGCAATCCCGAAACTGCCATCCGGTACACAGCCGAGCGGATCACCAAGCCAGCAGCCAAGCGGATCGCCGAGCCAGCAGCCAAGCGAATTACCGAGCCAGCAGCCGAGCGAAGCACCGAGCCAGAAACCGGAGCAGGATATAAAAGTACCTGCAAAGGGCACAAAGCTGACAGCGAAAGGTGCCAGCTATCAGGTAACAAGCGCTGCAGAAAAGAATCCTACGGTTGTATACAAAGGCAGCAAAAAGCAGAAAGCTTCCGTAACGATTCCTGACACTGTTACAATTGATAAGGTGACATATAAGGTAACTTCGATCGCAGCAAATGCATTTAAAAATAATAAGAAGCTGAAAAAAGTTGTGATTGGAAAGAATGTCACAAAGATCGGCAAAAAGGCGTTTTATGGCTGCAGTAAATTAAAGAAGATCACGGTGAAAACAACAAAGCTGACTAAGAAAAATGTCGGTAGTCAAGCATTTAAAGGAATCCATAAAAAAGCGACCTTCAAAGTATCAAAGAAAAAGATAAGCAGCTATCGCAAGATTTTCAAAGCGAGAGGCGCAGCAAAGACAATAAAAGTTACAAAGTAATATAGATATAAGTCTGGTATTTGATAAAACATCAAGATCGGGATGGAAGGAAATAAAATGATGGAAAAGAGTAGAAACAGAGCAGTCGGCAGACAAGTCCGAAAAATGATCGCAGCAGCTATGGCAGCAATGCTTGTGTTTACCTCTGCAAATGTGGCAGACGTAAATGCAGAAGAAACAGTGCTGGCAGTCAGTGAGAATGCTGTTACAGGGGAAACGGGAGCGGGAGTAGTAGAAGCAGAGAAAAATACAGGTGAGCCAGAAGTAGAAAACGGTGGAGCTGAGAACAGGGAAGCAGAGAACATAGATCTGGATGCAGAAACAGCAGATCCGGACACAGAAACCGCGGACGGAACACACACATATAAAAATGGCTTCTGCACCGATAGCGGCTGTAGTGCATACGAGCCTGCAGTACTTACAACCGGCAAATATGATATAGATGCCAATGGCGAAATAACGGACAGCGACGAAGCCTACGAAATCGGAAACGCAGGGCAGCTCTACTGGTTTGCCGGACTTGTAAACGGAACGTTGACAGATGGAACCGCGCAGAATCTGGGTGCTAATGCAGTTTTGACAGCAGATATCATTGTGAATAAAGAGCTGCTGACAAGCATTAAGACAGATGAAGACGGAAATGTTACAAATGGTAGTTCTTTCAAAGCATGGCGACCAATGGGAATGGCAGATGAAAATGGGGAATTTACAGGGCACTACAAAGGCATTTTTGATGGAAATGGATATAGTATCAGTGGTTTGTATGTGAACAGAGATGAAGCAACAGCTGATGTGAATTCACGATTTAAAAGCAGTATTGGGTTGTTTGGATATCATGATGGAGTGACCAAAAATTTAGGGATTTTGGATTCTTATATGAGAGGAAATTATTGTATTGGTGGTATTTGTGGTTACAATGATGGTGGAACTATCCAGAACTGTTATAGTGCTGCTACAGTATGTGGTGATTCCTATATAGGAGGCATTTGTGGTCGTAGTCGAAGTAATAGTATAATAGAGAACTGTTACAATGCAGGATATATTTATGGAGCTACTAGAAGTATAGGTGGTATCTGTGGAGATAATTATTCAACAATAGAAAGCTGCTATAATATTGGAATTATAGAGGGAAATTTTATGGTTGGTGGAATTGTTGGAGTAAGTTCCGGATTGGGCAATACAATATGGATAAAAGATTGTTACAATAGAGGAAATGTAATAGGGGATACGGAAAAAATTGGTGGTATCGGAGGATATATCGATCGCAGTCTAGTTGAAAACTGTTACAGTCAGGCAACTGTCAGTGGAAATACAGCAGTTGGTGGAATTTGTGGCTATGGTTATAAGACTACCTTTCAGAATACATACTACGATTCAAATCTGTACACAGGAGATGCGCTTGGACTTTCAAGAGATGTAACAACCGAGAAGGCAGGAGGTAAACCCTCGCAGGCATTTGAAAGCGGCGAGATCGCATATCTGCTGCAGGCAGGTCGTGAGGAAGCAATCTGGGGACAGACGCTCTCCGGAAATGATGTGCAATCATATCCGGTATTAGGCGGCACAAAGGTATACCAGAACATCACCTATCAGGACTGCACAAAGGATGAAGCGCATACAATTTATGAATATGCGAATGACCAAAAACCGACAGTTTATGAATATATCTTGCAGGAAACAAAAGCAAAAGAACCAACCTGTACAGAAGCCGGCAATACAGCTTATTATGTGTGTAGTGTTTGCGGAAAGCTTTACGCAGATCAGGAGGGAACCAACGAAGTGTCAGCAGAAGCAGTAGTGATTTCTGCAAAAGGACATAGCTTTACATGGATTATTGATAAGGAAGCAACCGAGCAGGCAGAGGGAAGCAGACACGAAGAATGCAGCATCTGTCATGAAAAGAAAGCTGCAGTTGCAATCCCGAAACTGCCAT